>Ga0154764_1163_pt1 | contig 22226 bp, 16 predicted proteins | sample Rifle2008BG16ft_FD_105772 | JGI IMG/M metagenome (GOLD analysis project Ga0154764, IMG submission 105772) | candidate division Zixibacteria bacterium RBG_16_53_22
AAGAGAGGTAGAGAAACGATAGGAGTTTGCTATGTTAGCCACCAAGATGTTTACAACCGGGATTGATCTGCCCTTGGAGACGCGAGAGAGGATTATTGCGCTGCTCAACCAACAACTCGCCGATACTTTTGACCTCTACGGCCAAACCAAACAAGCCCACTGGAACGTCAAGGGCGCTCAATTCATCCAGCTTCACGAGCTTTTTGACAAACTGGCGGACACACTGGAAGACTATGTCGATTTGATCGCTGAACGAGTTACCGCTACGGGCGGCGCGGCAATGGGCACAGTAAGGATGGCGTCCGGCGCGTCCCGGTTGCCCGAATATCCGGCTGAAATTGCGGATAGCATGCCCGTCGTCGAGGCGCTGGCGAAGAGATACTCCAACCTTGCCGCGACCACGCGGGCTGCCATCGATACTGCTGAACAAATGGGCGACATGGATACGTCAGATTTGTTTATCGATGTGTCGCGCGAGTTGGACAAGTCACTGTGGTTCCTGGAAGCCCAGTTGCAGGCATAATCTGACTTGAATCAATTGACCGAGAACCTATCCGGTCTGAGCGCCGCTGAAGCTCGGGCACGCCTTCAAGAATACGGCCCCAACGCCATCCGGGAGGAGCGCAAGCGCCCCTGGGTGGCATTCGCATTAAAAATGTGGGGACCGGTGCCCTGGATGCTGGAAGCCAGCATCTTGCTGGAGCTGCTCCTGGGGAAATATCTTGAGGCCGGGATTATTGCGTTGCTGCTGGTGTTTAACGCATTGCTCAGCACGATCGAGGAAAATCATTCGCAAGATGCCCTGGCCTTACTCCGCCAACGTCTCACGCTATACGCTCGGGTGCTGAGAGATGGCATCTGGCAGACGCTGCCAGCGCGCGAAATTGTACCGGGAGACATTGTCCATTTACAACTGGGTGATCTGGTACCGGGGGATGTACGTCTTACCGGCGGCGGGGTCTTGCTAGACCAATCGGTTCTAACCGGAGAGTCGCTGCCAATCGACGCACAACCCGGGCAAATAGCTTACGCCGGGGGGACGGTTAAGCACGGCGAGGCGACAGGCGAAGTCACCGCCACCGGATCACGCACTTATTTTGGTAAGACTGCCGAACTGGTGCGGATGGCGAAAACCAAGGGTCATCTGGAGGGAGTGATCTTTGCAATTGTCAGGAGCCTGGTCATTCTGGATGCAGTGCTTGTGGGCGCTGTCGTGGTTTATGCACTCTGGGCGAAAGTTCCTCCGAACGAGATCTTGCCTTTTGCATTGATTTTATTGGTGGCCTCCGTACCGGTGGCTCTACCAGCCACCTTCACCCTGGCTACTGCACTGGGTGCGCAAGAGCTTGCCCAGCAAGGGGTCCTTGTCACTCACCTGGCAGCCATCGAAGAAGCAGCAGGGATGGATGCTTTGTGCGCCGACAAGACCGGTACCATCACTGAAAACCGGCTGTCCGTTTCGGCTTTACATCCCTATTCACCCTATACGGAAACCGACGTGCTGCGTTATGCCGCAATAGCCTGCGACGACGCAACCCAAGATCCGATTGATCTGGCCATTCTCAAAGCGGCCCATGACCAAGGTAACCTGATTCTACTACCCGCACGGCGCGATTTTATCCCTTTTGATCCTGCCTCCAAACGTTCGGAGGCCGTGGTTGAGCAAGGAAACCAGCTTCTGCATGTGACCAAAGGCGCTCCTCACGCGATCAACGCCCTGACTTCTGACGATGCCGCCACTATCGACGGGGATGTGGAAGAATTGGCGAGCCAGGGCTTCCGAGTTCTAGCGATCGCCGTAGGAGATGAACATGCCTATCAAATGGTGGGGTTGATCAGCTTACAGGACCCACCCCGGGCGGATTCGGGAGCATTAATCGATCGGCTGCGAAATCTCGGCATACGCGTGATAATGATCACCGGCGATGGACTGCCTACCGCCCGGGCGATTGCGGCTCAGGTGGGTATCGGAAAACGGATCTGTGTGAAAGAAACTCTTGATCCGGGCCACGGCTCTCAACCATTGGATTGCGATGTATTCGCTGAAGTGCTTCCTGAGCACAAATTTAACCTGGTGAAATTGCTACAACAGGCTGGACACACGGTGGGTATGACCGGCGATGGTGTGAACGATGCCCCTGCTTTAAAGCAGGCAGAAGTCGGCATCGCCGTTTCCAATGCGACAGACGTAGCCAAAGCGGCTGCCAGCCTGGTACTGACCAACCCGGGTCTCACCAACATCATCGCTGCGGTAGAGTCCAGCCGGCGAATTTACCAACGGATGGTGACGTATACGCTCAATAAAATCATCAAGACCATCGAGATCGCATTCTTCTTGAGCCTAGGCCTGATCATAACCGGGACTTTCGTAACCACGCCCCTGTTGATCGTCCTGTTGATGTTTACCAATGATTTCGTCACCATGTCAATAGCTACAGATCGGGTCACTTATTCCCCTCGGCCGAATCGCTGGCAGGTTCGCCAACTCGTGGCAGCCGCTTTGAGTATGGCCCTACCTATCTTGTTGTTATCCTTCACGATCTTCGAGTATGCACGAACTGACCTCCGGTTGCCCCTCCCCCAACAACAAACATTGATTTTTACCATGCTGGTCTTCAGCGGCCAGGGGATGATCTATCTCGTCCGCGAGCGCGATCACTTTTGGCATTCTCGACCTGGAAAATGGCTGCTTCTGAGCACCGTGTTGGATGTAATTGTGGTCAGCTTTATGGCAACGGCTGGCATATTGATGACGCCAATCCCGGTAAAACTGGTAGCGGGGATGTTGGGAACTATCAGTGTATATCTGATCGCTCTGGATTTTCTGAAGGTCCAGGTGTTCAAAAAGCTTGGTTTACATTAATGCGACAGGGGAGCACCGAAAGCCGAGAATGGAAAACCACCCGGTACTCGTTTATTGTCATCTCCCTTCGCTTGGTTGGTGTTAAGCTACATGATGTTCACGCTTGCTGAAAACACGATCCTACAATGCTGCCCAACAGATGGCGCTTACCCGCTCGACGGTGAAATAAAGACTCTTTCGCGGGGAAGACTCGCCGGAATTACCCTAACCTTGGGTGGGGCGAGGCGTTAGCCGAGTCGGGTGCAAGCGGTGGTTAGCTCGCGCCCTAATGTTCTTCTGTCATTTCATTCACGACCCGCAAGAACAGTTCTACTGCCTTTGGGTCAAGATGCGTTCCGTTCAGTGAGCGGATGTGGCTAAGCGCTTTTTCTTTAGACCAGCCTGCCCGGTACGGTCGGTCAGAGCGTAATGCGTCCCATATATCCACTACCGCAAAGAGCCGCGCTGCCTGCGGAATTTGTTCCTCCCGTAGTCCACGTGGATAACCACTCCCATCCCATTTTTCATGATGACAGTAAGGAATGTCGAGTGCTGGGCGCAAATATTCAATATGAGCGAGTATGTCGTAACCATATTGCGGATGGCGGCGCATGATTTCCCATTCTTCATCCGTAAGTTTGTCGGGTTTTTGCAGAATGGAATCGGGAATACCGAGTTTGCCTATGTCATGTAGTAGCGCGCCGCGTTTCACATGCACCAATTCTGATTCACCCATTCCTGCCATGCGTGCAAGCTTTTGGGTTAGTTCAGTGACACGAGTGCTATGGCCTTCGGTCTCTTTGTCGCGCAAATCAAGCGCGCGCGACCAGCCTTCAATCGTTGTGTCGTAGGCTTCTATAAGGTGGCGCTCCCGCCGTTCAAGAGCGGCTGCCATCTGGTTAAAGGCATCTCCCAGGTAATTAATTTCGGAGTTGCCATAAGAAGGACCCGAATAGCGTGCTTCTAGGTCTTCGTTTGTAAGATGCTTTGTAACGTAAAGGAGAGAATTAATCTGTCGCATAAAACTGAGATCGAAGCCATACCAGGTGCCGACGAGAAGTAATATGCCCACAACAGCCATAATCAGAAGGTTGCGATTGAATATATGGTTTGCTTTCGCTAATAGGATTTCTGTCGGTTGGCCCAGGATCAGATGGAGATCATCTTGGTAGATATTGCTTTTGATTGGAACAAAGGCATAAACCCAAGGGCGGCCGTCTGTCCCCATGGCTTCGACAACGCCTTCATTTGCCCTGAGCGCTTCTGCAACTATTGAGGTCTCTGGAGCTTGTCTTCCAATTAGGTTCTCCAAACCTGGAGTGCGGACAAAAACAATTCCGTTTTGATCGATCTTTGTTAAAATCGAACTTGCTGGGATCATGGACACGATCTTTTCCTCGAATTGAGAGAGCTGCGTCAGGTCTAACGCTACAAAAATGACGCCCGTAAGTTTGCCATCGTAACCATAGACAGGGTATCCAAAGTTGATAGAGGGAATATTTGTGATTCGCCCTACTTGATATTCTCCAATAGCAAAGTCCTGAGCATTGAGGGCTTCTATGAAATATTTACGATCCGCTATGTTCACACTTTTGGTCAGAGACAGTGCGCTGCAAACCACCTCACCTTCGGTGTTAGCAACCCCAAAATTAGAGTATCGACGGTATTGAGAAAGTAAATTTGAGAGAGTCCGATCGCATTCATCAGAGTCGTAATTTCTTACCGCGTCAAATTGTGTGACCGCTACGAGGATTTGGCGCGTACCATCCAAGAAATCCTTTTCTTGTAAAGAGATGATTTCTGCTAGTTCGAGTGTATCCTGTTTTACATGATCGATTTCAGTGTTGCGTTCTTCCTGGTTTGTGAAGTGGAAAATCGCGAGGGCGGGCAGGATTGCAAATAAGATTATAAGCAATACTCGAACACGGAGACTTGATGTGAGATGGAAAACCCAACGGTACTTGTTCATAGCTAGCTACCTTCGTTTGATTCCCAAAGCCACCAACCGAACTTCGGGCTTGCGCCAGCGCCTTAGAGCACCTTCGCTCCGACGTTGCACAAACGGCAAAATAGAGCAGCGAGGCGAGCACGCGCACATACGGAGTCAACATCAGCGCGGCAATGCCCAGGTTCACAAAGAGGCGGGGACGAAAAGCGCCAGAGAACATCTGCTGGATGTCCGCGGGCAGGAACTCGAATAAATTCATGCCGTAGATTGGTAATGTGGTCGCGCACGTACGCTGGGGCAGCCCCGCTCGACAGATCTCACCGAGATTATGATGATGTCGATGGCATGTTTAATATCCATGCCAAGCAGAGTGAGCGCGGGAATTAGAACGACTCTGCCGCGCATGCCAATCATCGCGCCGATGAACCCAACCGCGATGGAGACGAGAAAAAGCAATTCAATAGACATGGTGAGTTCCTTAGTTTAGATTATCTACCAAATTCCCGCAAGGGGCGCAGGAAACTGATAATCCCATCACGCATGAGCATACCTTTCTAAATCTCCTTTTTAATCTGTCCTCGTGAGCCCGGCTCAGTTGTTGTGCTCTCCAATGGCAGTTCGTAGTCGCGGAAGACACGCCTATACAACACGAGATAGATGCCCTGGAGCAGCGCAGCGACATAAAAAGGCAGGGTGAGCAGGCCTACATGCAACAAGTAGCCAGCGATGCCTGGCCCAGCCGACTGTGGCATCTGGAACGAGACCGCATTCAGGCTGGTGGCCAGGCCGCGCCGCTCATCGCGCACCAGCCCGACGGTCAGCGCCTGTTGTGCACCCGCTACGCCGCGGTTGAAGACCGAACGCAGCAGGTAGATCAACGCGGCCAGCCAATAGACCGGCATGAGCGGCAGCAGCACCAGCAGAAGCAGCCCGATCAGCCGCTCCCAGATCACTGATCGGACGATTCCGATGCGCTCGCTCAACCTTCCGGTGAGCAACGACGCCGCTCCAGTGAGCAGAAAGGTGGCTGCCATCACTGGGGCGATGGCTGCGGGACCGACCTGGAAGCGCAGCACAAACCAGTATGAGATGAGAGGCCCGGTCAAGCCGATAGCTAAACCATTAAAGGCATTGATGAACACGAGTTTTCCCAGAATCTGGTTCTCCTGGTGGCGGATCTGATCCTTGCGCTGCCGCTCCTGAGGATTGGCCGCTTGTTCTGGCCCACGGTACTCCTCGTGGGCTTGACTTAGCAGCAGCAGGTTCGCGGCGGCGGCCAACCCCACGAGAGCGAACAGCGGACGGTAAACCAGCGCCCCGGTGAGCCAGCCACTCCAGAGCGAGGGCAAGATCGCGCTGAGCGCGCCCAGACTCATCCCGAAAAAGCCAAGTGCGCTGTTGAGGCTGTATACCCGCCCACGCCGCGTTGGAACCACCTCCTCGGCCAGCCAAGCCTGCTCGGCGGGCGAGAACGGCCCCGCGGCCCCGTTTGCCCCGCGGCCAAACCCACCCACGATGGCGGCACTGGCCAGGATCACGGGCTGCGCACTGAGTAGCGCGGTGATGCTGCCGAGTAACACGATACTTTCGTAGACCAACAAAAACGGTTTGCGCCGCAGCCGGTCGCTGGTCATACCCACCAAGAGGCCGAGTGCAGCCCCAAACAAGCCGCCACCACCCAACACCAGGCCGATTGCGATGGCGCTCCAGCCCAGGGCGTGCAGGTAGAGCGCAAAGTCCACCACCAGTGCCCCCTGGCTGATGCTACGCAGGGTGCGCGCCAGCAATAGCCGCCGTGTGGTGGGATGGAGGTCACCGAAACTTGGAATGATCATAGGGGATTCTTACGATTTACGGCTGACGGTTTCCGCGTCGCCAGCACTTCTTTCAACGAGTAAACAAAAGCCGGGATGGCAATTGTGATCATGAACAGCACGATGAGCATATATCCCGCGTCAAATGGCAAAAGCCGGTCCAATCCAAGAAGTGTCACGACCCCGAAAACTCCAAAAAGCAATCCGCCGAATCCGAAACCGACAATAAAGCCGTGAATGATCGTCCACCGTGCTGGCTGTGTCGCCAACGATCCAGCAGGTTCTGAATGGCGTCTCTTAAGCACGTGGCTCGGCACTTCAATATGGCGGCCCGCATCGTGATGATGCCCAAGAAAGTGGAGATGGGGGTAACGATTCTGGCGCAGAACCATTGCACCCGCGGGTGACATCGCGATGCCGACGACGATGTAGTCAATCCCGTTGATTGTCGGCGAGAGCAGGAACAGCGCCAAAGCCAGGTAAGCCAGTTTTGAAATTATCATACGCTGGAGTGTGAACGCGGCGGAGAGATAAAGTCCCACTTTCATCCCCTCCTTCACGCTGTCGCCGCCAAGAGCAGCCAGAGGAGCCAGTAGCGCAAGTTTCGCATGATTTAGGGTTTCACGCTGCTGGACTCCTTTACTGTAAGAGTGCTGTTCTTCGCGCCAGCTTCGCGGAAAATATAGCCTGGCCTCCAGGGCGTTCCGAGGGCGGGCAAAATCCAGCGATCCAGCCCCCACCAGCCGGTCGTTCTCCATGCCAGGACCAGCCAGGTGGAGATGACGAGCAAGACCGGATTAACGCTAACCGTCCCTGCCAGCAGGTAGCTTAAATTCATGAAGCTACCAAAGAAAGCCGCAATCCCGGTGAAGATCCCCAGGATCAGGGCCACGCCCACCAACACCTCTCCCCAGGCGACCAGATAACTCCAGAGCACTGAGTGGGTAAGCACCACGTGCTGTAAAAACCAGGCGTACCACCCCTGAACGTCTGGGTGTTCACCGCTGGACTTCGCCAACGCACCGGTCAAGAAACCAGTGATGGCCGTTCCAGCCTTAGAGCCAATCCAGGCCGGGTTGTGCAGCTTTCCCCAACCAGCCTGCAGCCATTCCCATCCCAGGTACAGGCGCAGGAGCAACCACAGCCAGGCCCAATGTACATTACCAAATAAGGCCCGGGCAACTGGGGAATCATCTACGGCTTTAACCAAATTCGTTTTTCTGAGCTCATTATGGGTTGTGTTCATTAACAAACTCCTTCCAAGTATTTTCTCGGTCTACATCGTCATAGTAACGCTCCTCCTCTCAAAAGTCTTTACAAGACTTTCAAGCTTCCCTTAAACAATTCTTATGCGCTCTGTTCGTTTTGTTTCAAGCCAACCACAGATAGGCGCGTGGAATTATCAGAAAAGCTGTTTTTAGCCTATGTGGTAATCTAAATGGCGTGGAACCAAGAAGGGATTCCAAGCCTTATATGATCAAAAGGGGAAGTTTTGGGTTAAATACTCAGTTAACGAAGCGCCGATAGAACTCGGTCTTCATAGAGGTGATTGAAGCATTAAAAACTTTATGGACTCAGCGGAAATTACCCACCATGGGTAGGCGGCCCACCCTCTCCGCTGCGCTACCAGGGCAGGCCCTCTCCGCTGCGCTACCAGGGCAGGCCCTCTCCGCTGCGCTACCAGGGCTGGCCCTCTCCGCTGCGCTGCCAGGGCAGGCTGCTCTCCGCTTCGCTACCAGGGCAGGCTCCTCTCCGCAGGTTATAAGATCCTCGTAGCAGCGAAAGCTGCACCTACTGCTGGACTTAATCGTTTTGGTGGTAGACCTGTCAAAGTGTAAGGGATCTGCGACCGAGATCGCTCAGTTCCAGCTGGGCGATCTCACTTTTTAATCGCTTACCCATCATTTTATATACTCCTCGGCTATTATCAAGGTGTTGTGGGACATTGTTAGCAGGATTTCGACACCGGTACTCATCTGTCCGGTATATACTTTCATGCCGCTCATGTCCGCATATGCCTCGAAAGACTCCATCTTATAATTCTGTTCTAATTTCTAAACATCTTTGTGACCTTCTTCAGCCGAATCCAAGGAAAGTAGATCTGATTTTTTTCTGCTCTTTTCGAGAGGAAAGAACGACAGCCCGCCGGAGTTGGCGGGCTGTTTCAATCATCTAATATAAGGTAATTATTTTGGCTTTATCTTACTTCTTGAACTGGAACAGGGCTAACAATCCGTCGATCGTCCAACTGCCAATCTTCAGGTTAATCTGCCTGCAGGAGTTAGCATAGCTGGTGAGGGTCTTCCAGTTCAACTGGTAGTAGCCATCGCCCAGGTTCTGTAAGCTCGTTGTGCTGCTTGCGTAAGTTTCGATGGCATCTGTCGGGACACCAGCCTGGCAGGTGAAGGCGCTCACGGTGAGAGCGAGGCTGGCGGGATCCAGGTCCGTCACCGGATTGCCGGTCGCATCCAGCAGCCGCCACTTGAGAGGGATCATCTGCCCAGCTTTGGCGGTATTGAGTACACTGCCCAGGTCAATCGGTGCAGTGAAGCCACCGGACTGGTACTGAGGTACGTCGGTATTGACGGTCTGACTGCCCTGCAAGGTGGCAGTACCACTCTTGTAGGGACCGTATACGGTGGTCAGGGATGCCGTGATAGCGTGCGAACCCACCGCGAGGGAAGAGGTTTTGCACGTCACCGGGTTCGGGGCGGGCTGTTCGGTAGTTGGATCAGAACCCATCCACAGTCCTTCACAGCCAGGGATGGCCGTTCCATCTGCCATGAACGTCACCTGGCCCCACGGGGCGGGAAAGACCGCCACGGTTGCAGTTGATGCGAGGCTGAAGGTCACCTCCTGGCCCTGCAGCGAGGGGTTGAGGGAGGAGGTGAGGGTCAGGGAAGGATCGGTCTTGATCCAGAACATGGGTTGGATTTCAATTTCCGTCCCGGTCTGGTCCTTGAAGTAGACATCCAACATCACCTGGCCTGCCTCGGTTGGCGTGCCGGCGATGATGATAATTCCGCTGCTGGTATCCAGCGTCAGGCCGGTTGGAAGCCATTGTTCACCACCATATCTGACGAAGGTATAGGGGGCAATGCCGCCGCTCAGCGTGATGGTCTGGTTGTAGGGTACGTTCAAGCTTCCGTCTGGTAAGTTCGCCGGGCTAAATTGCATGGACGGGTAGATCGTAAAATCTTCCCAGATCTGACCAAACGCACCTGTGGCCTCCGTAATATCGACATGGGTGTGGAACGTACCTGTCTCGGTTGGCGTTCCAGATAGTGTGATGGTGCCCGCCTGAGTGTCAAAGGCATAGGACAGGCCAGCCGGCACGGACCAACTGGTGGCTGGGGTAAAGGTATAGGGCGCATCCCCACCGGTCAAAGTGATGGTCTGATTGTAGAAAAGACCCTGCACGCCATGCGGAAAACGGGGTGGGGTGACTGTCAGAACGTTCTGGTGGAGACCGATATCCATCCCAGTCAAATTTCCCGTTGGGTAAGCGAACGGCGCGGGCGTTTGGGTGACTTTGCCCCCCGCGCCAAGTAGTTCCACGTACACAGAGAAGCTAAGGCCTTCAGAGGGTCCAGGGGAAGTGGCCGGAAAGGTAAACTCGTAGCTGCCATCTGCTGCCGCATCCGTAAAAAACCAAGGGTAGAAATTTACCTGATCTAAGCTCCCGGCGAGGGTGACTGTGGCTCCAGGTGCAGCCGGATCATCCGCATCGCGACTGCCATTCGCGTTGAGGTCCTCGTATACGGTGCCGCTAACGATGTAGTCACTGGGCGGCTCGTACTCGTATGCTCCAACGTCGCAGTGTAATCCCTGCGGGCGGGCCACACCACGCTGGTCGGTGGCGGGGCAGGTGGCGTCATTACCCGCATCAATGGCGGCGCTGCCTGCCAGCAGTGCGATCGCCTGGGTACTGCCACCATTGTCACCCAAGGTGCCGACCTGCGTGGACAGCGTCGGAATGTTGGTGACGCCGGTGAAGAGGTCTGTAGTGCAGCTGCTATCATCCGCCAGGTTATTCGAACCGGAAATTCCGCCGGGAGTAACACTTTCTCCAGTTAGGATGAAACAGTTTGTACCCGTACTGCCCTTCACCATCAGGTTGTTGTATAGTGTTAAGGGGACACCAACATCGTAAAACGAGATCACACCATTCGCCGCACTGTTGCCAACGAAGGTGTTGTTGGTTAGCTCACCCATATAAGCGAAGATTGCGCCTCCATACGTTGTTGCCGTGTTACTGTAGAAGGTGTTGTTGGTGATCGTTGCAGGGCCAGCGGCAGCAATGGCGCCGCCGGCATAGTACGCCGTATTCCCTGTAAAGGTGCTGCCGGTTACTGTAAGCGTGCCCATAAAGTTCACCATAGCGCCTCCTCCGCCTATTATTCCCGTCCAATAATCGCTTGCAGCGCTGGGCGCCGTGGAGGTGTTGCCCGCGAATGTGCTGTCTTTCACCGTTACATTCGCTGAAGCATTTGTGTACCCATCGTTATAAATAGCGCCGCCGCCCAAAGCGCTATTCCCGGTGAAAATGCTCCTGGTGATGGTCAGCGTTCCCTGGTTGTAGATTGCGCCCCCAACTATGGAGCCGCTGGTGGAGTTACCTGTCACGATGCTATCATTTACCTTCAGGTTTCCGAAGTTTTGGATCAAACTACCGTGCGCAACCGTCCCACTGTAATCATCCCAGAACCATAGAGAACTGCTCTGGATAAGGGCTAAATTCTGCAAAGTGACGTCGGCACTCGTTTTGACAGAGAACACGCGCCAATAGTTGTCGTCGGTGATGGTAACCGTATATCCCGCCCCGTCGATCATGACGGCGCGGTCAGTCTCGATCACCAGCGGGCTGGCGAGATGGATATCATAGCTGTCCGCAAAGGTGATTGTGCAGCAACTGGTGTCCGCCAACCAAGCGCGCAGTGTGCCGTCGCCGCTGTCGGCGTTGCTGGTTACCAGGCATGGAATGGTTTCGGCCTGCACAGGTTGTGACAGGCTGAACGCGGACGCCAGCGCCAGCATCAGCGCCAGCAGGAAAATGAAAAACCCGCTCTTATGTGAATTGATTATTGTTTTCATTGTTTTCTCCTTGAAGGAATTTTGTCGGAAACTTTTTTCTGATTAAGTTGGTGGGTCAGCCAGGCCCATTGCCCGGATTGGGTGGCGGTATGGCCATCTCCGCAGATGGCCGGTCCCGGCTCCGCACGATTTTTATGATCTGATCCAGCGTGATCGAACGGGCTGCCTGTCCGGTCAGCAGCACCTCGTGACTCTCCGGGTCTATTCCGATCAGCAGGATATCCGGCTGTGACTGCACCTGCGCCCGCAGGAATTCCGACTGCACGTCATCCACATCGAAGATGAAGATATCGGGATGCAGTTCGACCAGGTCCTTTAGGCAACCGGTTTTTGCGTGGCCGATCACCTCGGTGTTGGGGTCCAGCCTGATCTTGGCTTCGATCCCGGCCAAGACAACGGTATTGCCATATACGATCACGCGCTGTTTCTTTTCCATGCTGACTTTAGAATACTGATTTCGGGCGATTTCCGTAACGTCAAAAGCGTCAAAAAAAACGACAGTCTGCTAATGTGGCAGACTGTCGTTTATGACAGGGTGGACTTTGGGTGGTTGTTCGGCGGGAGTTAATCGGGCGGCTTCAGCCCGTGTTCCCCAGCGTACGCCAGCACCTGGCTGCGGTTCTGGAGATGCAGCCGATTGATGATCTCGGCCATGTGGAAGCGCACCGTGCGTTCGCTGAGTGACAGCCGCTTTCCCACCTCCTGGTACGTCAGTCCATCGGCAACCAGCCGGAGAACCTCGGTCTGGCGATTTGTCAGTCCGTTTGGCTCCGTTCCCGCTTCCTTTGCAGCGGGGATCGCATGCTGAACCGGCTCATTCCCGGCATGGCTCAACCGGGAAAATTCGGTGAGCAGTCGGGCAGCGAGCCCGGTTGAGAACGGCGGGATGCCCTGCTCGAACTCGCGCAAGGCCTCGATAAAGGCATCGCCGCTCATGCTTTTTAGCAGGTAGCCGCCTGCTCCGCTCTTGACCGCTTCGAACAGGTCCTGGTCCTCAGCGGACGTGGTCAGCATGACGATCTTCATTTCAGGCTGCATCGCCTTGATCCGGCGCGTCGCTGAGAGTCCATCGCAGCGCGGCATGCGGATGTCCATCAGGATCAGGTCCGGATGCAGGTTCTTTGCCATCGCAACTGCCTCCAGCCCGTCACTGGCAGTTCCCACCACGTTAATGTCATGGGCAGCCAGCAGGTTGCTCAACCCCTCAATCACAAGACGGTGGTCATCCACCAGAAGCACACGCATCTTTAAAGTTCCCTTCCCAGAAAATCCAATATCACCCGTGTACCCGTCCCCGGCGAAGATTCGATTTGGATGCATCCCCCTAATACCTCTGCCCGCTCGCGCATGAACTGCAGCCCAAAATGGCTCTTTGCTAAGACGGCAGACGCAGCAGGATCGAATCCAATTCCATCGTCCTGGATGGTCATATGAATGGTATGGTCATGCCCTGTAAATAACACCTGCACAACGTGCGCCTGGCCGTGCTTGCGTGCGTTTGAGAGGGCTTCCTGCACGATCCGAAACACCTGCATTTGGGACTCTGGAGGGATCACAGAAGCATCAAATTTTTTATCCGCCTCGAGCTGGGTCCGGATATCATAATTGCTGGTGAAACCCTGCAGATACTGCTGTAGTGCTTCCAAGAACGGCTGGTGCAGGGAAAGCCCGCTGCGCAGGTTCAAGATATATTCGCGTACATCGGCGTGGGTATCACGGAAAACATCCGCCAGGCGGTCAAGCTGTGAAACTGCCGCATCGCCCTTGCCATCCCGTATCTGCTTGGATGCAGCTTCCAACTGGAAACCGGCATACCCCATCACCTGCCCGATGCTGTCGTGCAGCTCGCGCGCCAGCTGCTCGCGCTCGCGCAGGGCGGCCAGCACGCGCTGCTGCTCCAAGATTTGCTCCTGAGCTTGCTTCTGCTCGGTCACATCGTGCAGCATCAGTAACCGACCGACTTCCAGCCCGTGGAAATCTTTGAGCGGAGAGATTGCCAGCGAGTAATATCTAAGGTTCTGCTCATTTCCCAGACAGAACTCAGTCTCGGTACCGTCTTGGACAGCAGCCTGCCCTTCTGGGTAAGCAGGTAGCAGGTCGTTGACCGGCCTACCCCTCGTCTGTTGTGTGGAGATGCCTAGAATCCGCTCCGCAGATGGGTTCATGCTGGCTACTTGCCCTTGATGATCAAGCACCAACATTCCGGTATGCATTTGATCGATGGCCGTCTGGCGCGCCAAGGGCACCGGGTCGAAGATGCGGAAACCAAACAACGCGATGGCATAGGCCAGGTAAGCAAAAACAAACTCTGGTACATAAAGGAGCCAGGCATCCAGTTCGGGAGGTGACCGCACTAAGAGAATCCGGGTAACGATCTGGCCAGTTGCCATTATAAATACCGGCCAGCGGTGCTGGGGTGAACGAATAAACAGCCAGGTAAAAACGATCACGTTGATGAGAGCCAGAACCAGGGAATAAATGAAAAGAATCCCACCTACCTGACCGAAGGACTCAAGCATGGTTCCACTTACCCTGATGTAGTCAGGGATAAGGTCAAAGAAATTGCCGGTCAGGATATACAATGCGCCGAGGAGGGGGACAATCGACAGTAGGGCCAGGTTACGGCGGCTCAGCCAGCGCCCAGGCCAGGCATATTCCAGGATATAGCAGGTGGACGCTGTGGCGCCCGGCAGCCACCACATATCCGCGAACTTGTTCCAGAAGATACTGGTTTCCTCATCGACGGTAAGATAAGCCATGAGGTTACCGGCTACCAGTAGAACGGCGAACAGGCAGCTGATGGCAAACGGCGAGGCACCGGGTACGCTGCGCTGACGCCAACCGTAGACTGCCAGTGTAATCAGCAGCAGGGCTGTCAAGACGGATGGCCAGATTTGGGGAGTGTAGGCGTAGTTCCAGCTCATTCAAGCTCCCCTGAGATCAGGGGCAGTTCGGCATATTGATTAATGAGTTATGTAATCGAAGATCGCAGCGCAATTTGCAAGGATAATTTGATTATACATGGATACCTAAACATAATCAATCAAGGTTGACGTCTTGGAGAAATTGTAGAATTCTCATATCAAAATGAAAATTGGAGAGCCGAGAATTGAGAGAGGCCGTCCAGCTTTCAAAGGGCGACCAGGCTTCAGAAGTTCAGCCTGCGGCAAACGTGCTCCTCAACGCCTTTCAATGGTTCACAGCCCGCTACCCGGGAACCAAGCCTCCTGGTTCACGAACGGCGACTCGTCGTAAAGACGAGTGTTTATCCACAAGATACAGACAGCAGCTTAATCGAGACCTGCTTCCAAGACCAGGACTGGAACCAACGCTGGCGATTTGTCGCTGCTTCTGTTCGGAAAGATATGAAGAAGAGCGCAATCACGGCACTCAATGAACCCATTCCATCAAAATTCACAAGATGAAACACATTATTGGGCTATAATTACCTAATTAACCCAATATAATCTGATCTAATCGAGAGAGCTACCCACCCCAAAAACCCGATAACTTTTATTGGGACTACCATCCAGACCTGATTTTCTTTCTGAAGGTATAAATGGTTGAGCTTCTCAGGACAAAGCTCTACATTCCCAGGAGGCGGACAAATATTGTGCCGCGCCCGCACCTGGTGGAACGGATAAACTCCAGCCTGGAAAAGAAACTCACATTGATCTCAGCCCCGGCCGGGTTTGGGAAAACCACCTTACTCAGCGAATGGCTCTCAAAATGCCCACGCAGAGTGACGTGGCTGTTTCTCGACGAGGGAGACAATGATCCAACCCAGTTCTGGGCATACTTCATGGCCTCCCTGCAAGGACTGCACGCTGACCTGGGCTCCAGAGCATTCGTGCAGATACAATCACAGCAGCCCCCCCCGATAAAATCCATCCTGACGGAACTGATCAACGACCTGGCTGCCTTTTCCGAGCCATTCGCCAGCGTGCTGGATGACTACCATTTTATCGACGCACAGTCCATCCACGAAGCAATGAGCTTCCTGATCGACCACCTGCCGGCCAACGTGCACCTGGTCATCACAACACGTGAAGACCCCGACCTGCCCCTGGCCAGGCTGAGAGCCAGGGACCACCTGACCGAGATCAGAGCGATGGACTTGCGGTTTACGCAGGAAGAGTCGGAGGCATTTTTGCGAGGCGTGATGGGACTGGAGCTCTCCCGGCAGGAGGTGACTGCGCTGGAAGAGCGCACTGAAGGCTGGGCAGTAGGCCTGCAGCTGGCCGGGCTATCGATGCAAAGCCAAACAGACACGAAGTCGTTCATCGCGGACTTCTCGGGCAGCCACCGTTATATTTTGGACTACCTGAGCGACGAGGTGCTGCGGCAGCAGGCAGAAGATGTGCGGACTTTCTTGATTCAGACCGCCATCCTCGACCGTCTCAACGGCCCACTTTGCGACGCCCTGACCGGCCGGACTGACAGCGGCAAACTGCTGGAGTACCTGGAAGCCGCCAACCTGTTCGTGATTCCACTGGATGGGGACCGGCGCTGGTACCGCTACCACCAACTTTTCGCCGACTTGCTGCGCAACCAACTGACCCGCTCGCAACCGGATTCGATCGCGGAGCTGCACCGGAAGGCCAGCCAATGGCTCGAAGCAAACGGGGATATCCAGGCAGCAATCGACCACGCCCTGGAGGCATCTGATGTTGCCTGGGCGGTCCGCCTGATTGGGCAGCACGCGATGTCGAGGTTGTATAAAGGTGAAGTCGCAATGGTTATTGGCTGGTTTGACAGGCTGCCGGAGGCGATCTTTCAAACAGACCCGATGCTGTGCATATACAAAGCATGGGCGCTGGCGCTGATGCAGCGAGGCAGGCGGATGGAAGAAGCGGAGCAGGTCCTGAAAACCGCCGAGCTTGTCCTTGACCAAGTGCAGGCAGGAGAAGAGGTTCGCAAACTGGCAGCAGGACATGCGGCCAGTATTCGAGCGTACCTTCTGCCAACACCATCCCGGGAAGGGAAAGAAACGGAAGTCTTGATTGCTCTTTGTGAAGAAGCGCGGCGGCTCCTGCCCGAAGATGAATTAGCGATCCACAGTGTCATTGCCCTGAAAATTGGTTTCGGATTTTTAATGATTGCAGACCTGGAGGCTGCCAGAAGCGCGTACCAACATGCCCTGGAAGCAGGCCTGGCGGGAGGTAATTATTACTCTGCCGTCTATGGGCCTATCAACCTGGTCCTGATTGCACTGGTTTCAGGTCACCTGAGGGAAGCTCTCGATCTGTGCGACAGCAACATCAACCAGTTCAACCAGATCATCGCCGGACAATATTTCCCGCCAATTGGCGCACTGTATGTGCTTAAAGGCAGCCTGTACCTGGAATCTGACCGCCTGGCAGAAGCGGAGAGAGTTTTAACAGAAGGTCTCGACCTGATTCGCTGGACCGGAGAATCAATCGCACACAGACGAGGCTACGCTGCCCTGGCGCGCCTGCGTGCCATCCAGGAGGACCAGCTGGCCATGTTTGAAGCTGTTAAGACACTGGAGGAAAGCTGGCCGGAGGGCACCCGCTACGCACAGGCTTTGCGCCACCGCCTGTCGCTGCGCCACTGGCCGGATGACCCGCAGGGGATTGAAGAGGCCCAGGCCTGGCTGGAACAATCAGGCATCAAGTTTGACGAGCTGGCTGTGATTAAAGGCATTGACTCGATCAGCGTAGCTTACATGGAGAGCTACCTGAACGCGGCGCACGTCCTGGCGCGCCTGGCGATCGGGAAACCAGGCTCATACCCGTTTGAAAGCGTTCAGGCCTGCCTGGAACGCCAAGAAAATTTTGCCGAAGCCCATGGGTTCGCCAGCTGGGTAGTGGAAATCGGGACCGCCAGGACCTTGCTGTACCTGGCTGAAGGCAAGAAACGCGAAGCGCTGGACAGCCTGGAGGCAGCACTAACCACGGCTGCAGGGTCGGGGATTTTCCGCATGTTCGTGGATGAATGCGATCCCCTGAAACCTTTGCTGGAGGAGCTCAAACAGCGGATAAAGGACGAGGCCTTGAAGGCTTATACCAGCCGCCTGCTGGAAGCCATGAGATGCGGTCCAGCAAGACCTGAAGAGCAGGAGGTACACAAGGAACTGCTCAGCCAGCGCGAGCTGGAAGTGATGCGGTCCCTGGCCGATGGGCTGACCTATGAAGAGATCGGCCAGCAGCTCTACCTGAGCCTGAACACAGTCCAATTCCATGTCAAGAATATTTACGGCAAATTGCTGGTCAACAAGCGAGTGCAGGCCATCGAGCGAGCCCGGGAACTGCATTTGATCTGACCCTGGCTGTAAAACCACATAAAAAGATGCTCAAGGACCACATGATCATGTGGCCCTTTTATTTATCTCCCCCAATAGAATAATCAAAAGCTTTTGGAGGATGCCAGGTCAAAGGAGATAAAAAAAAGAGCGCCAGTGTGAATAATAACCGTTCCGGATTGACCCGTACTCACAACCCGTTCAAGAAGACGAAATTCCCTGCATTTCCTGTGACATTGCTACTGGGTATTGCCGGCCTGTTCGCGATTGCCAGGCCGGCCCTGGCTTTTGAAAACAGGGGCGCCACGGGCAGAACTCTCTCAACGGTACCGTCAATGACACAGGGCCCGACCGATCCCAAAGAGCTGGAGTCCTTCCTGGACGAATTTTTCGCGAGACAAATGGAAGAACACCATATCGCAGGGGCAGCAGTATCCATCGTCAAAGACGGCGAGCTGTTTATCGCCAAGGGTTACGGCTACGCCGACCTCGAGAAGGGCATCCTGATTGACCCCGAACAGACGATCTTTCGCATTGGCTCAGTCGGCAAGGTGTTCACCTGGACGGCGGTGATGCAGCTCGTCGAGCAGGGAAAGCTGGACCTGGAGACGGATATCAATACCTATCTCGACTTTCGCATCCCGGATACCTATCCGGAACCGGTCACCCTCCAGCACCTGCTGACCCATACGTCAGGGTTCGAGGACCGGTGGTTCGGGAGTGCCACCACGGACGCCAATGACCTGCTGCCGGCGCGCGAATGGCTGGTCTCGAATATGTGGAAGCGGGTGAGCCCACCCGGCGATTATGCCAGGTACTCGAACTTCAATGCTATTCTGGCAGGCTACATCGTGGCGCAAGTATCAGGACAGCCGTACGAACAGTATATACAGGAACATATCCTGGAGCCGCTGGGAATGGTGCATTCAACTGCCCAGTGGCCGATGCCGGCGGAACTGCGCCCGTATGCGTCCGTAGGATACACGTATGCCGATGGCGCCTTCCAGGTATTCCCCGATTACACAGGCCAACCAGCCGGCCTGCCGTCCGGCGCTCACCAGGCCAGCGTCACGGACATGGCCCGTTTCATGATCGCGCACCTGCAAGGGGGGCGATACATTGATGGAAACATCTCCGAGGTGCGCATCCTGAACGAAGCCACAGTAAGGCAGATGCACGACACGCTGTACACGCCTGATCCACGCCTGATGGGCACCGCTTACGGCTTTTTCGATTGGAGCGACAACGGCCAGCGAACGCTCGGGCACACCGGTTATTTGCCCCCGATGCACAGCGTGCTGCTGCTTTTGCCCGACCAGAACCTGGGTGTATTTGTGAACTACAACAGCGATGATGTCGGAGATCTGACCGTTCAGCATTTCGGGTTTCAGAGGGCGTTTTTCGACCACTACTTTCCAGCCACTGAGGTCACTCCGATACAGCCTCCGGCGGAATTCGCGGAGCGAGCCGGCCGGTTCGTGGGAACTTATAACACGATCAGCCCATATACCACCCTGGTAAAGATCGGCGGGCTCTTCGGCGGCGGATACACGGTAGAAATCAGCGATTCAGGCGACGGTGCGCTGCTTTTCAAAATGATGGGGCGCGAATGGCGGTTTGTCGAAGTGGAGCCGCTGTACTTTCGACAGGCAGAGGCTCCATTCGCGATCGTGTTTCGGGAGGACGACAGGGGGCGCATCACCCACATGTTTACCGACCTCATGCCCCAGTATGGAATATTAAAGCTGGACTGGTACGAAACGCCTGGATTCAACAGGGCGATAGCCCTGGGCTGCGTCTTGATGTTCCTATCCATGTTCCCCGTGGCAGCGATCCGCCTGGTTCGAAACCGCCGCCTGAGCATTGAACGGAAATCCGCCGTGCGCAGCGCCACCGTGGCAACCTTGATCATCGTGGTGGTCAGCATTCTGAACTTGGTGTTCCTGGTCGGCATGGTATGGGGTGTGATGAAAGCCGTGCAAAACATATTACTCGACCCACCCCTGATCATCAAAATCGTGCTGGGGCTGGGTGTTTTATCCGCCGTGCTGACAGCTGCGGCTGTGGTTTATGCCGTGCTGGCGTGGAAGGACAGCTATTGGGGTTTCACCTACCGAGTTTATTACACACTGGTCACCATCGCAGCGGTCGCTTTTGTGTGGTTCATGCATTACTGGAACCTGCTGGGCTGGCGGTATTAGTCAATCGAGGAGGATAAAAGTGAGAACAGAGACAGTATCACACGACGCAGTAACAGATGGCAAGAAGCAAGTCAAGCAAACGCGAAGAAATAATTCCAATGGAGGTGTTGAGATGAACAAGCTTAGATCATTTAGAGCCGGTTTATTTTCCATCCTGCTGCTAGCCGCAGTGCTGGTGGCTGGCTGCGGCCCTTCAGCCGAGGTAGGCGAACTGCAGAGCGAGTCGCAAACCGTCGAGATGGAGGACGGTGGGCCGGTGCGCGTCGAGATCGACTTCGGCGCCGGCGAGCTGGAGGTGAGCGGCGGAGCGGAAAAGCTGCTGGAGGCCGACTTACCTATAACGTCGCCAAGCTGAAGCCAGAAGTGGATTACAAAGATAATAACCTTGTCGTCTGGCAGCCTGATTCCGAAGGCCTGACATCCGTGCGAGGGATAACGGACTTCCGCAATGAGTGGGACCTGCGCCTTTCCGTCGAGGTGCCCATGGATCTGAGTGTGGACGTGGGCGCGGGGACCAGCGCCCTGAATCTGGGGGGACTGTCGTTAACCGGCCTCGACGTCAGCCTGGGCGCGGGCAAAAGCACGATCGACTTGAGCGGTGGCTGGGCTCGTGACCTGGACGTCAAAATTCAAGCCGGCGCGGGCGAAATCAACGTACTGCTCCCCAAAGACGTGGGCGTCCGCGTTGAGGTTGAGACTGGTTTAGGCACGATTAACGCTCCGGGTTTAACTCAGGCTGGAGACGTCTACACCAACGCCGCCTATGGCGTGTCAGATGTGACGATTCAGATAGCTATCGAGGCCGGTATCGGCCAGATAAACCTGGAAGTAGTCGAATAAGAGGCTGCTGGAAACTATAAGATTATGTAAGTATTGAAATGAAGAAACGAAGAGTCTGGTTATGGACAGCGGGTGGGGTGGTGGTATTAGTCGCCGGGGTGATTGTAGGAGGCCTGGGTATATTAGGCCGCCTTCCCTGGCAGAGCGGTAAAGTCTATGAAGACCCACAAGGGCGCTTTACGATGGAGACTGACCCGAGCTGGGAACAGGTCGAGACGGATGGATCGTACACGCAGTTCAAGGTGCCTGAGCCACCGGTAAATATCTACATCCAGATCCTCGACGCCAGTACGGTGGATGAGGCATTTTCCCAGGCGATGGAAACGTTGGGATTCGATACGGGGCTGCTAAGCGGAGACAGCGTCACTACGTACGGCGACTGGAATGCCTACCAGCAGGATGACAGCGCGGGTATAACCTACGGGCTGGCAGGCCAGATCGTGGGCGATAATGCCATGGTAATGATCGTGAAGACAGACAAGCCGTCCGTGTCGGTAGAAAATGCCGACATCCTGCGCGCGCTGATGTCGATCAAGATCGCCGGACAGGAAGAGATGGTTTTGGATACCTTCACAGACGTGGAAGCCCTGGTGCAGAAAGAGGTGGACAGGCTGGAGGGAAGCATCCTGTCGATTGCGGTTGTACACGAGGGTGAGATTGTATACACCTATACTTATGGGCAGGCCAACCCGGCACAAGGGATAGCGGCGGACTCGCAGACTATCTTCCAGTACAGATCGATGACGAAAGTGGTGACTGCCAGCGCGCTGATGCAATTAGTGGAAAAGGGTCTGGTAGACCTGGAGGCCTGGCCGGGTGAATATATCCCCGAGTTTCCCGAAAGTTGGAAGGTGACCGTACGCCAGCTGCTGACCCCATTAGGGATGGAGCCAACCAGTTTCCCGTTTGTCGAGGCGGATGAACGCTATGCCAAAGACCAGTATCCGGCGGATAAGATCGACGGTTTCGTAGCGGAGCTGAACGATTATCGCGGCCCGGGCCAGGATCAGATGGTGCTTCAAAATAGCGAACCCTTCGTAACCCTGAATGATTACCAGATTCTGCCTCCCTGGGGAGGCCTGCGCGGCACACCCGCCGACTTGACCCATTTCGTGCAGATGCATCTGAACGGCGGGCGCTATGGTGATGCCCAGATTTTGAAGCCGGAAACGGTCGCCGCCATGCAGGAAATGCAATTCTCCACTGATAGCTCGCCGCTTGG
>Ga0154764_1004_pt1 | contig 22192 bp, 15 predicted proteins | sample Rifle2008BG16ft_FD_105772 | JGI IMG/M metagenome (GOLD analysis project Ga0154764, IMG submission 105772) | candidate division Zixibacteria bacterium RBG_16_53_22
AGAAGTAACAATAAAATTGGCCGGTTTTAACCCGACCCTAACTGGTACACTTTGACCCGACCCGTGACAAATTGTCGACAGCCTCAAGCCGGAACAAAGCTTTCCTGAGCCATGACATGGCATCTGGGCGACAGTTTGTTGAAGGAGAGGAAAACAGGACAATAGCTATCGTGGGTAGGGACCGAAGAGGCTCGAAATCAATCCCCGTTGCCATTTAGAGTCGGCAAAATAAATGTCTCCTATGACTCTTTCTAACATTTTTCTAACATAATACGCCGTAATACGGGCTAAAACGGGACAACACCGGAAAAGAGGACCAGGGGTAAGTTATTGCCTTTGTTGTCCTTTGTTGTTCGGTATTGTCCCGTGTTAGGGAATTAAATCCGGCTCATAACCCGAAGGTCCTTACGAAAATCGACGGAAGCCTTTCATGTCAAGATGTTGTTGCGAAAGAGGATTGAAATCGGGATTATGGATATTGAAAGCTACCTATACGCGGTTTTCTAACGGGGTTCTAACAAAAGCGAAGATTGCTGCTTTAGTTTGATTCCTGCCCTATTTTCGATGTCAATGATCGGGCTGCGATCATGAAGCATAATCCTATTTAATATCTCCCCTATGCCAACCTGGCATTATTGTAGTTTCGGAAACAGTTCCAAGTGTCCAAAAAGTGTCTATAACTAAGCCAAAACGACCCCAAATGGGCCAAAATGAACCAAGATGAAAATACGTCTAATTCTATGCATCACAATATAATACGATGTGTTTTAATGAATTAGGAAAAGCCTCAGTTCGCATCCTAAGGGCAGTGCATCTGCCAATCCCTCCTCTTTTAGGTTGCTTTTTGATGGATGGGTTCTTAGAATCCCTGCTATGGTGACCATATACAAGAGGGGAGTTGTTTGGTATCTCGACTTCTATTATAAGGGCAAGAGATATCAGCGTTCGAGCAAGACCTCTCAACGATACCTCGCTGAGCAGCTCGCCAAAGAGATCGAGGTCCAGATTTTCAAGGGCCAGTTGCGCATAAGTAGCGAGACGCGCCCTCAGGGCACGGATATCAATACACTTTTTAGGCGATATCTAGAGCATTCAGGAAGTACCAAAGCCAAGACCACCCAAAAAACTGACCGAGTTGCAGTCAAAGTATGGAGGGATCATTTCGCCAGAAAAGGAATAAGGCTGCCGAGCCAAGTGACTCACTCAGTCATTGCAGATTTTCAAATCGAGAACAGTGGACATTATAGCGCTCGATACTTCAACAATTTGCTGGGTTGCCTGAAGGCTGTGTTCAACAAAGCCATCGAATGGGGCCTTCTGGAAACCAATCCTATAGCAAGATTCAAGAAGAACAGAATACCTAAGAAACTCCGTTTTTTTGATGATGAGGAAACTGACCTGCTCTGGAAGTTGGCCTCTTCGCGTGTTCAAGTCATGATGGCACTCGGTCTATATGCTGGCCTTCGACGAGCAGAAATGGTCAATCTCCGCTGGGAGGACCTGGATTTCAAGAAGAAAATGCTTCATGTAAGGTCAGACAGCCAATACACGCCCAAAGGTAAGCGACCGCGTTCTATTCCACTACACAATACGCTTATAGACGCTATGAAGGCCTTAAAAGGCGATCAGCCAGCCAGAGGGTGGGTTTTTGCTAGAACGGATGGCAGAAAGGGAAAATTGGGCATTAATGCACCCACAAGGGAGTTCTCTGAGCTCCTCAAACGAGCCAAGATTGCCGGCCGCCTTCACGACCTCCGACATACATTCGGCAGCCGCCTTGTTCGCGAGGGTGTCCCATTGCCTGTCGTGATGGAACTCATGGGCCATTCTGACATAGAGTCGACCATGATCTACGTCCATCTGGCTCCCGGACAGTTCAGAGACGCAATAGACAAACTGTCACCATAGTGTCACTATAAACCGCCAAATCTATGCGTTTATATGTATATCTATGCTAACCAGGCCGCGCTTCATTTCCCTGCGAATATTCGATGTAATTCAATGAGTTCGGGCCAAAACTAACGAAAATAAAAAAGCGGAAGGGGGAGGAATCGAACCTCCCGCGGCCGGGAACACCGACCGCCTACGGCTTTGAAGGCCGCGGGGGCCACCAGACCCCATCCTCTTCCATCGAGGATTATACTTGCTCTGTTACAAACGCGCAAGCCTTAATGCCGGATTGTGAAATGTTGTTCGTTCAGGGCCGATATTTCTATTCCAATTTTTGTTATGAAGGCCCGCGAAGTAAGCGCAACGCGATAAGCTACCTTATACCACCAGTCTAATGACATCTCCTGAAGTTAAAAATTTATTATTATTTCCATGCCCGACCGCGAAATGCTCTTATAATCTTCCCCCAGAAATTACTTGCCCCTTGTGGATAATTAGGATATGTTTGTCCGGCCGGACCCGTCCGGGGAATTTGTTTGTGGGTTAGAGCGTATATATGTCGAAACAAACGCTCTAATTGGAGGTGATTATGAGACTTTCGGTGTTCGTATGCCTGGCGGCGCTCTTTGTGTCATCGATTGCGGCTGCCGATGAGATTTCCTTGACCGTCTATAACGATAATTTCGGACTGGTCAAGCAGGTCCGTCAAGTGGAGTTCAAGGGGGGATTATCGGAGGTCAGGTTTGACGATGTCGCCGCGCTGATCGATCCCACCTCGGTGCATATCTCGCCCAAAGACGGCGGCATATCGATTCTCGAACAAAATTATCAATATGATCTGGTCAACACTAAGGCCATGATGCAGCGCTATCTCGATACCGAGATCAGCGTCATTACCAAAGGTGGCGAAATCCATCGCGGCAAGCTCCTTTCCTTTGACGATAGATATGTCATACTTCAGGCAGAGAATGGCGAGATAACAATCACCAACACGGTCGAGATAGTCGATTACCGTTTCACCAAGCTCCCCGAGGGCCTTGTACTGAAGCCGACTCTGGTTTGGCTGGCGGAATCGGGCGGCGGCGGGAAATCGGAATGCGAGGTCAGCTACCTCACTGACGGTATCACCTGGCACGCCGAGTATGTGGCGGTTGTAGACAAGGAAGACAAAAACCTCAGTCTCTCCGGCTGGGTGTCGATCGATAACAAGAGCGGCGCCACTTATCAGAACGCATCTCTACAGCTTGTGGCCGGCAAGGTGCATCGCGTTACACCGCGAAAACCGATACAGCCACCCTATCCTATGTATAGCGCTGAACGCATGGCGCTCATGGGAAAAGCTGAACCCCAGTTCGAAGAAGAGGCTTTTTTCGAATACCACCTCTACACGCTAACCCGCCGTTCGACCGTGGCCGATAATGAAACCAAGCAGATCTCGCTTTTCCCCGAGGCCACCACGTCGGCGGCCAAGGTTTACACCCTCGACGCCACCCAGCATTATTGGTGGAGTCAGCCCGATAAACCGAAGGTCAAGGTTAATCTCGAGTTTACAAACTCCGAGAAAAACGGTCTCGGCATGCCTCTCCCCAAGGGCGTGCTTCGCGTCTACAAAGCCGACAGCAAGGGCGACCTGCAATTTGTCGGCGAGGACAGTGTCAACCACACGCCAAAGGAAGAGAAGGTCCGGGTCTTTTTAGGCGAGGCTTTCGATATCACGGCCGGCCGCCTTAAGACTAACCATGTCGATCTGGGATTGGATCATGGCCGCGAAACCTATGAAATAGTCTTGAAAAATCATAAAGATGTTGATATTGTTGTAACCGTCATCGAGCCTCTGCCGGGATGGAGAGAATGGCGCTTCATCGAATCGAATATCGAGTACGCCAAGGTCAGCGCCTATAGGGTCGAATTCCAGGTTGCGGTTAAGGCCGGTGGCGAAAATAAGCTTGTTTATACGTTCGAATATTAAGATGGAGGAACGATGAAGAAAATCTGGTTTGTGGTAGCGTTGGTGGCGGCATTGCTTGTGGCGGCGGGGTGTGCCAACAAATATACGACATCCGGCAAAATAGCCATGAAAAGCAGAAACTACGAAAAAGCGATTCATGATTTTAACCTGGCGCTTGAGGCCGATTCGGCCAATCCCGAGGTGCATTTCCTGTTGGGCGAGGCCTACAGGCAACGGGGGGATCATCTGGCCATGAACAAGCATTACGCGGATGCCATGCGCCTCTCACCCAAATATAACGATCAGATACAGGGCATCCGTGATTCTGTCTGGGGTGATTTTTTCAAGAGCGGCATCGAGAAAGCCAAGGAGAAGAAATTTCAGGACGCTCTCGGGGATTTTCAGATGGCCATCAACATACTGCCGAATAGATACGAGGCTTACACTAACGCCGGTTATGTCTTCCAGAACATGGCCGACCAGGATTCGAACTATAGCGACTCGGCCTTCGTCTACTACATGCAGGCCATCGACCTGGATCGAACTAATGTCCCTGTCCTCATCAATGCCGGCAATCTGTTGCTCGGCATGGGCAAATTCGCCGCCGCCGATACCATGTTCACTCTGATTCTGGAGAAGGACCCCAACAATATCGATGCCCTCATACGGCGCGGCGAGATCGCCGATCAGGTGGGCAGGTACGAGGATGCTGTCAACTTCTACAATCGGGCATTACAGATAGATCCGACCGATTCATCGATGTGCAACGTCTGGTTCAATCTCGGAGTAGTCTATTTCCAGCAGATGAAGAAGATGGATGATGCCGAGCAGGCCTTCATACGCGCGGTCGAGCTTTGCCCGAGCGATATCAATGCCCAGGTCAATCTCAACGTGGTGCTGATAACGAACAATAAGCTCGACGATGCCGTATCTCGGCTGACCACGTTCACAAGCCAGAATCCCGATGATTGCACCGGCTGGGACCTGCTCTCTCAGGCGCTTTTGAGAAAGGGCCAAAAGGAAGAGGCCTATGCCGCCAATAAGAAATACGAGGAGTGCAAGCAGGCGCACTGATCTATTTGCATATCGTAAGATCCGAGGCAGCCCAGGTTTTGTCGCGGGCTGCCTTTATAATCATTGAGCATTCGAGTATTAATCCAGATGTTCGCAAGAATCGCATTACCAGTTCCATTTCGCGAATACTACACCTATAGAGTGCCATCTGACATGGAGGGCATTATTGTGCCCGGGATGCTGGCGGTGGTGCCGTTCAGGCGCCAGGCCTCGATCGGCGTGATCTGGGAACTTACGGAGGATTCCGATCTCCCCAGCGAGAATGTTCGCGACCTGTCTGCCCTGGGTGATGTCGAGTTGATGGTGCCCGATGAACTGTTGCAGATGGTCAGACATATCTGCCGGCAATATATCGCCACGCCGGGCATGGTTCTTAAATCGGCCCTGCCGCCAGGGACGCTGACCCGGCGGAAACTCTATTTTTATCCCGGCCCGAAAGACGCTGCCCGTGATTTGGACAGCAAGACAGAGTCGCTTCTGTCTTTGATCCGGGAAGAGCCGGGCAGGTGGTCGTACTCCGATCTTGCCGGAATCAAGGGCCTGGATAGAGCGGCAGTCGATACGCTGGTAAAGAGCGGTGTACTGTTGGTCTCCCCGTTTAAGGCTGGAGGGAGGACTATTCCTCGGGGCAAGGAAAGATGGATCAACGCCTCACTCGAATCTACCCCGGAATCGCTCAAACCCGGCTCAAATGCCACAAAATTGCTGCGGGCCCTGCAGGAGCATTCTGATGGCATACCTGTGGGTGAGCTCAGGACGCTTGGGTTTTCGACAGCGACCGCCGCGGCCCTGGCGAAAAAGGGCCTGGCGGAATACCAGTGGCGCGAGAAGAAGCTAGTCGAAATAGGGGCCATGAAATCGTTGCCGCGCGAGGACGCCGTTGTTCTGACACTCTGGCAAGAGGCCGCGCTCACCGGCATTAAGTCTGCGATCGATTCAGGAAAGCATCGCGGCTTTCTGCTATATGGCGTAACATCGTCGGGCAAGACACAGGTATACCTCGAGGCCGTGGCTCACGCCCTCTCGATGGGCAAATCGGCGCTGGTGCTGGTCCCGGAAATATCTCTCACGCCGCAGATCATCGCGCGATTCGAGCGCCACCTGGGGAATCCGCCCCTGGTCTGGCACTCGCATCTAAGCCCCACCGAAAGAGCCATCGTCTATCGGGCGGCAAGCTCTGGTCGGGCCAGGGTAATTATCGGGACCCGATCTGCGATTTTCAGCCCCCTGAGAAACCTCGGCCTGATCGTGGTCGATGAGGAACAGGACCATTCCTTCAAACAGGATGACCCCTCGCCCAGGTACAACGCCAGGGATGTCGCCCTGGAGCGTGCGAAAATTATCGACGCAACGGTAGTCTATGGGTCGGCGACGCCATCGGCTGAAATATATCAGATGGCGAAAACAGGTCGCCTCGATCTGCTGACGCTTCCCCAGCGTGTTGCCGGATTCGGGCCGCCGCGAATCGAGCTCATCTCCACTGCTTTCAAGACCGAGCCCAGACCGAATGAGCCGCCTGTTTTCCCAAGAGGATTCAGGCCGATCTCGGAGAAGCTGTACCAGGAGATAACCATCAGGCTCAAAAAGAGAGAGCAGATCATAATTCTCCTTAACCGCCGGGGATATTCGTCGGCGGTGGTCTGTTTCGACTGCGGCTGGGTCGGCAAGTGCCCCGATTGCGAAATCGGCTGGACCTATCACAAGGACAGGGATAGGATGGTCTGCCACTATTGCGGCAAAGAACGTCGCGGGCCGATAGCATGCCAGAGGTGCGGTTCCCTGCGCTTGAGTTTCCGCAGCGCCGGCACGCAGCGCCTGGAGGAGACAATCAGGCATCTCTTTCCCACCGGCAGAGCCGTCAGGCTCGACACCGATGTCGCCGCCGGGAAATGGGAGGCCCGCAACGTGCTCGATGAATTTGGGCGCGGCAAATACCAGATCCTATTCGGCACGCAGATGGTCGCCAAGGGACATCATTTCCCGCGGGTGGGGCTGGTGGGCGTGATCAGCGCCGATATCGGATTATCACTTCCCGATTTTCGGGCCACCGAGCGTGTCATGCAGCTTCTCACACAAGCCGCAGGCAGGGCTGGTCGCTCCTCGAAAAGGGCCGATCCCGGGAATGTAATGATCCAGACCTTTTCGCCTGATAACCCGATTTTCGATTATCTCAAATCGAGCGATTACCTGAAATTCGTCGAAGATGAATTGAACATTCGGCAGGCGCTGGGTTACCCGCCTTTCAGGCGTTTGATTCTCGTGATGGCATCGTCATTGGAGCCGGCCAGGGCGCGCCAGGCAATCGATGAAATTAAGGTTGAACTCCAGTCGCAAGCGGCCGAAAATAAAATCGAAATCCTGGGGCCGGTGGAATCGCCGATATTCAAAAGGGGGAAACTATACCGCTACCAATTGTTGTTAAAGGTTCCGCCGGAGATAATACCGGCCGATATATTAGGCGGGATCACCGAACTTCCCAAGAAGCGCAAAGGAATCAGCATTCGAATTGATGTCGACCCTGTTGCTTTCATGTAGCCAGGATTTTCGCCGAGAATCCGGTGTAATTTCAGAGAACTTTGGTTTTGATAAATGGTTAACTATTTTGAGAAGTGGAAATCGTTGTTTTTCAAGAATCGAGGAACCTCCTGGCCTTTTTCCCCGTGGAAAAGTTCCGCAGGGTCGAAGTCCCGACAGAAGTTGTCGGGGCGTGACCCTGCGGTGTGAGAGAGCAAGTGCGTGTCGGGTCACGGCCTACGGCCTACTCGGACGGGTCCGTATGGACGACCCGACACAACCAGGGCGGCTTAGTGAAAACAGCAATAGGCATCTGTGCTAAAATTTCGGGGAAACTCATCTTCATGTAACTCCTTGACTTGGCTCTGCGTGATGCTTAGATTCGGTTTCCATTCCCGTGCACGATCGATTACCAAGAGGTTTGTATGATTACGATTGAAGATGTCAAAAAAAACAAGGAAGTCTTGAAATTAATCGAAAAGGCCGATCAGGTCCTCGGCGTCATAGGATATACCGAGCACGGGCAGAGGCACTGTTCACTGGCCGCCAATATCGCATACAATATTATGATGCGTCTGGGACGGGGTGAGAAGCGGGCCCAATTGGCCGCTATCGCCGGTTACATGCACGATATCGGGAATGTGATCAATCGCGACTATCACGCCCAGACGGCATCGGTATTGGCTTTTTCGATACTCAAAGAAATGGGCATGGAATTATCCGACGTGTTGGAGATCATCGCCGCTATCGGGAATCACGATGAGCGCGACGGCTCGCCCGTCTCCGATATCGGCGCCGCCGTGATCCTGGCCGACAAGTCCGACGTGCATCGCTCGCGTGTGCGCAATACCGACATGATCAAGGTCGATATCCACGACCGAGTCAATTACGCTGCCAAATCGTCGTTTTTGAGGATCGACGAAGCTAACAAGAAGGCCTCGCTTGAGATCATAATCGACACCTCGATTTCGCAGGTGATGGAATATTTCGAGATATTCCTTTCGAGAATGGTGGTCTGCAGGCGCGCGGCCCAATTTCTCGGCCTGCAGTTCGAGCTCGAGATCAACGGATATAAACTCCTTTAGGGCAGTATGGAAGAAAGCAAATACGGCCAGGCAGGCGTGAATATCGATCTCGCCGACCAGGCCAAGGCCCGCCTGGCCGAGATGGTGCGCGGCACGTTTACTGAAAACGTCATCGGCGATTTCGGGGGATTCGGCTCGGTTTTCGGCCTCAAAGGGATCGGCGGCGCGGCAAACGTGCTGGTGTCCTCGGCGGATGGAGTGGGGACGAAACTCAAACTGGCCTTCATGACCGGCCGTCACGACACGATCGGCCACGACCTTGTCAACCATCTCACGAATGATATACTCTGTATGGGCGCCAGGCCTCTTTTCTTCCTCGATTATATAGGCGCGGGCAAGATCGATGGCGACGTGGTCACCTCGATTGTCAAGGGGATCGCTGATGGCTGCCGCGAGAATGGCTGCGCCTTACTGGGCGGCGAGACGGCCGAGATGCCGGGCTTTTACACTGCCGGGGAATACGACCTGGCCGGTTTTATTGTCGGTATCGCCAAAAGAAACGCCCTGCCGGAGAAAAGCGCGATCAAGCCCGGTGATTACCTGATAGGATTTTCATCCAGCGGACTTCATACCAACGGTTATTCTCTGGCCCGACATGCTCTCTTCGATTTGGGCAAAATGCCGTTAAATCAGATCATTCCAGAAACTGGCACAACTGTTGCGGACGAGCTTCTCACTATCCACAGGTCATATTTGAAAACGATCCTTCCATATATGGAAAGGAAGCTGTTCAAGGCCGCCGCGCATATTACCGGTGGTGGTTTCGAGGGCAACATATCGCGCATACTGCCGCCTGACGTTGACGCGGTCATCGACACGTCGCTCTGGAAACCGCCAGGCATTTTCCGGGCCATTCAAAGATTAGCTGATGTCAGTTCTGAGGAGATGTACCGGGTGTTCAATATGGGCATTGGCATGGTTACGGTCGTGGAGGCTAAAGATGTCCCCTATCTGAAGAAAACCATGCGCGCTCCCGGTTGCGAGGTCGTTCCTCTGGGCGCCACTATTCCCGGCTCGGGAAAGGTCGTCCTCGAATTATGACAAATTATCCTCGTCCCGTAACGCTTATAATCATGGATGGTTTCGGGCTCAATCCGGAAACCGTGGGCAATGCCGTGGCCGCAGCTAATAAGCCGAACTTCGACCGCCTCTGCGCCAAATACCCTTGCGCCAAGCTGGCGACATCGGGTCTGGCAGTCGGTCTTCCAGAGGGGCAGATGGGCAACTCCGAGGTCGGGCATCTCAACCTGGGCGCGGGACGAATCGTCTACCAGGAAGTGACGCGCATTGATAAGATGATTGCCGAGGGGGTATTTTTCAAAAATCCCGTTTTCATCGAGCAGGTCAGCGCGGCAAAGATGAAACAGGGCAAATTGCATATCATGGGATTGGTCTCCGATGGCCTGGTGCATTCGTCGCCGAAACATCTCTACGCGCTGTTGAAACTCTGCTCCGAGATGGAGATGCACAATGTCGTAATCCATGCTTTTCTCGATGGCCGGGACAGTTCGCCTACCGGTGGTGTGGAATACCTTAAGGATGTAATCAGACATTGCGAGGAGACGGGGGTCGGCAAGATCGGTACGGTGATCGGCCGCTACTTCGCGATGGATCGCGACAAGCGCTGGCAGCGCACCAAGCGCGCTTACGACCTGCTTTATTTCGGCAAAGGACAGAAGGCCGCCGATCCGATCCAGGCGGTAAAGGACTCCTACTCTCGCGGCATTACCGATGAGTTTATGGAACCAATCAGCGCCGAGGGATTCAATCACCTGGTGGAGGAAAACGACACTGCCATCTTCTTCAATTTCCGGGCCGACAGGGGCAGGCAGCTTGGTTACGCCATCGGCGACCGCGAGTTCGTTCATTTCGACAGGGAAGGAGGGCCGATAATCCCGCTTGCCACGATGACTCTCTACGATCTTAAGCTCCCCGCGAAAGTCGCCTTCGGCCAGCAATACTTGAACGATATTTTCGCCGATGTCGTCAGCGCCGCCGGTATGCGACAGCTTCGCACCGCCGAAACCGAGAAATATGCCCACGTGACATTCTTTTTTAACGGCGGAGTGGAAAAACCGTACGAGGGCGAGGATAGAATACTCATTCACTCCCCCAAAGTGGCGACATACGATCTCAAACCTGAAATGTCCGCTTACGAGTTGACAGATTCGACAGTGAAAATGATTGAAGAGGGAATTTACGATTTTATCATAATCAACTATGCCAATTGCGACATGGTCGGGCATACCGGCGTTTTCGAGGCCGCCCGCCAGGCGGTCGAGGCGGTTGACTCCTGCATGGGCCGTGTAGTCGAGGCTGTCGGTAAAGCCGGCGGAATCACTCTTGTAACTGCCGATCACGGCAACGCCGAAAAGATGATCGATGCCAATGGCGGACCGTTCACGGCTCATACCACATTTCCCGTGCCGCTTATTTTGGTCGATGATAATTTCAAGGGCAGGTTACGCGACGGTGGAGTTCTGGCCGATATCGCCCCCACGATGCTCGCATACCTGGGACTCCCCAAACCCCAGGCCATGACCGGCAAGAGCCTCCTGCTGCGCGATTAGTTTTCTGTTTTAATTAACTGGTCATCATGGTATATTTGACCGGATGAAGCAAATAAGACCGTATTTTGTTGTAATTTCCGCCGTATTGACATTTCTCTCCTTTCCTCCTTTTACTCTTGGCCCCCTGATTTTCATCTCACTGGTTCCGCTCCTCTACGCCGTCGAGGGCCTGGCGCCGTATCGCGCTTTCAAGTACGGATTTCTCTGGGGCGTGATATTTTTCCTGGGGCTGGTCTATTATATAGGGTTGGTCACGGTGCCCGGAATGATTGCCACGGTTCTGATCATGGCGTTGATTCCGGCTACCGCCTTATGGATCTATTCCAGACTGGTCATCAGGTGGTCGTTGTTGGCGCTGGCCTTCATACCGACCTATCTTTTGACATGGAATTGGCTCTTTACCAAATCCGATCTCAACTACCCCTGGGGTGATTTCGGATATGCGCTTTCCTATAATCTGCCGCTCGTGCAGGCCGCCGATATCGGCGGCGTATATCTCATATCGCTGGCCATTATCGTCGTCAATCTTCTAATATTGGCCTCGATTTCGCGCCGCTTTACCAAAGATGAAAGCCGGGCTGTAATACCGAGACTGGTCGCCGCCATGCTAATTATATCGCTCTATTCATATGGCGTTATGCGTATAACGCATTTAAGGAAGGAAACCGCCACCAGGGAGCTTGCCGTCGGACTGATTCAAGGAAATATCACAAAGGACATCAAATGGGATCGCGGTAGTCTAAAGATCAGTTTCGACAGATACTTCTCGCTCTCCCGAAGGGCAGTCGATGACGGGGCGCAGCTTTTGATCTGGCCCGAGACAGCCCTGCCGACTTATCTGGCCCAGGAACCACAGAATATGGCCCTGGTCACCGCATTCGTGGATTCTATCGGGGTACCGCTGCTGACCGGCGTTGTATATTACAGAACCGACCCCCTGGGTGGTTATATTTTCTATAATTCGGCCATATTGCTCGAGCCCGGCAAGGACGAATATCAGCTATACAGCAAAGTGCATCTGGTGCCGATGAGTGAGAAAATCCCATTCTCTGGAAAAATCAGGAAACTAAAGGAAATTGAACTGGGCCAGGCCAATTTTTCCAGCGGCGAAACCTTGACCGAATTCAACCTCGACGACTTCGATTTCAGCACCTTGATCTGTTTCGAGTCGGCGTTTCCCGGCTACACCAGGCAGTTTGCCAGGCTGGGAGCGAAATTCCTCGTTGTCATTACGAACGATATGTGGTTCGGGCGTACCTCCCTTTTCGAGCAGCATGCCATGATGGCAGTCCTGCGAGCCATTGAAAACAGGCTGCCGGTCGTGCGCGCCGCCAATACCGGCATTTCTATGGCCATCGATAAAACCGGACAGGCGCTGGCAAGATCCGAGATCTTTCAGGAGGAATATTTGGTCGTGAAAATACGACCCGAATCATCGAGGAGCATCTATAACAGGATAGGGGATATTATTCCCCAGACATCGGCCGTAATTGCCATGTTTTGTTTGATAATTGCCTTTTTGAACAAGAAGGAATATATTGATGAAACTTATGTGGAATAAATCTCCCATTCTGGCGCTGGTGGTTATTTTTTTAAGAGGCGTTTGCCTCGCCGGTGGCTGGACCAGCTACACCAACACCGATGCTGTCAGGCAAATCGCAATCAGACCACCATATATCTGGGCCGCCACCTCGGGCGGCGCCACAGCCTATGACCCCTCCGACGGGGGATTCCAAAAACTGACCAATATCGACGGGCTCGGCAGCACCGATCTCCGCTGTGTCGAGGTTGACACCGCCGGCAATCTCTGGTTTGGAGCCGATGATGGCTGGCTGAGCAGGGTATCGCAGAGCCTGGCGATCAGGAACTATCCGATCAGGGACAGCGCCGGCCTGATCGCCCGGGCGGTGACGATTTTTGATCTCAAGACCGAGGGCGATCGCCTCTGGGTGGCCAGCGATCTTGGTGTCAGCAAATTTCTGATATATTCCAACGGCGGTGAGATTAAGGATACGGCCCGCAAACTTGGAAGCCTTCCGTTGACGGAAGACGCTGTTTGTGTCGAGATTATCGGACCCCGATTATGGGTCGGGACCTCGCGCGGCATCGCCAGCATAGATAAAGGTAACGAGAATATCCAATATTTCGGCAATTGGATTTCATATACACAAGGGCAGAATGGCCTTATGAACGCCGACATCAGAACGATCCTTTCATATCGCGATACGGTCCTGGCCGGTACCAGAAACGGAGTCTACAAATTCACCGTTTCGCCGGACACTCAATGGCAATCGATTGGCCTATCGGACCGAACCATCGTCAAGCTGTTCATGTCGGATACCATGCTGATCGCCGCCACTACCGATACGATCAACGATGGTATCGACAATGGAGCCGTTTACCGCTACGGCCCCTCGGGCTGGACAACCTTTCCATCGACCGGCCTGCCACGGAATATGGCCAATGATTTGAGTTTTGAGGATGACGGTACGCTTTGGGCGGGAACGCCGGCATCCGGCATGGCGGAATTCGATGGCCTGGCCTGGACTCTTCGTTCTATACCGGGACCGGCCTCGAATATCGTTAACAGGCTGGCCATAGACTCATCCGGTGGCCTCTGGATGACGCACGATTCCAAGGGCATGAGCCGGATGATCAATGGCCAATGGTTTCTCTTCAGGGCGCCATCGAACAACTTTGTCACCAACGGGGAATCGCCGACAATTTTCGACAATGAGCAGACCGAAATCAGCGTTGCTCTCAACGGAGATATCTGGGCCTCGAGTTTTGGCGGCGGATTATACAGGTATCAGCTTGGACCCGAGTTGTGGTATCGATGGAACGCCGGTAACAGCCCGATGTACGGTGTTTGGAACAATCGCTTCTATTGGGCGGCCACCGGCGTCAGGGCTGATAAAAACGGCAATATTTGGGTGACCGCTTTTTTTAGCGGAGTGGCGAATCGTCCCGATTCGAACCTCGTGATGGGTGTCTATGCGCCTTATTCCAGCGATTCCACCTGGCAGCTTTACATGACTGTCGATATCGGTCTGGAGGCCAATTTCGCTCAGACTTTCCTGTTTAATGGCGACACAGTTTGGGTCGCCAGGGGAGAGGGTTTGAGCCGTCTTATCGACGGCGGCACGCCGTTCGATCTCTCCGACGATGATTGGTTTGCAAATATCACTAACCTGAACGTGGTCGATATGGCGCTGGACAACGCCGGCGTGAATTGGCTGGCAACCGCCTCGGGCCTCTTCTATATGCCGCTCTACGCCGATACCGTCTTCAGTTTCGATCTGCCGCCCGAAATTTCCGGCAGTGTCAATGCGGTCGAAACCGACGGCGTAGGCAATATCTGGGTGGGGTCTGTGGCCGGCCTGGGTGTTTTAAGGCCGGGAGGCGAGAATCCATCCGCCTCCAGGTGGGATGCGACCTACACGACCGCCAACAGCCCTCTGATAGACAATAAGATCAACGGGATCGTTATCGATATCCCGACAGGAATGGTATATATCGGGACCGACGGCGGGCTGTCCGTTTACGATTCCGGTAACCTGCCGCCCTCACCCGACCTTGATGACATGAGCGCGTTCCCCAATCCTGTGATCCTGGGCGGCGGCGAGAGTTTGATTGAATTCAAACGCATACCGTCCAGCGGCATACTGACAATCTATACGGCCGCGGGAGATCGGGTGGCCCGTATCGATCTTTCGCATTCCAACACCTGGGATTTGAGAAACGAGCATGGCAAGAGAATCGCAGGAGGAATCTATTTCTTCCACGTCAAATCCGGGGAGGCCTCCGGGACCGGCAAGTTCGCCGTTATCAGGTAAGACGCTGACTCCGGAAATCGCCTGCAGGGACTATAATCTGCTTTCGCTCTGGGGCGGGGTATTTTATCATCCGGTTTTTGTCAGCTCCGGGGCCAGGGTCCTGAAGCTTCGTGGGGAGCCGCGCTATATCAGCCGAGACGGCATGCCCGGAGTATCCAACGTCCTCTATCATAATAGGCCCGGAATCACCGTCGCCACGCTGCCGTTGATGTTTCAATATTTTGGGCCGCTGACTTTCGCCCCGGCTGAGGAACCGTCCTCAGGGTGCAGAATCTTGTTCGCACTTCCGGACCAGATAGATTACGCATACTTCAGCCTTCCCCCCTCGATCGATACTTCGCGCATTCCGCGAAACTGGCGCATTCATCCACAGCGGACTCTGGTTGTCGACAGGCAGGGACTGGGCCTTTGGGGCAATTTCTTCAGGGATGATGTTAAGAATAAGATTCGCAAAGGCCGCCGAGAGAAGGTCATAATTTCGCAGACATCGCGGCTGCCGAAAGAATTGTGGGACATCGCCTATGCCCGCAAATCGCTCCGCGCTCCGATCGACCCGTCGGCCCTGGAACAATGGTGCGACGAATTGGTCGCCGCCTCGCTGCTTACTATCCACGTGGCCTCTATCGACGGCAAGCCGGTGGCGTTTCGCGGCCAGCTTGTATTTGGAGAATATGCCTATGATTGGATTGCCGGCTCCGACCCGCAGTATCATTCCACGGGCGCCAATCAGCTTCTGATGGCGGAGATAGGGGATGAAATCTCGAAAATGAACCTGTATGCCTGGGACCTCGTTGGCGGGCAGGTTGAGAGTATCGCCGATTTTAAAAAATCGTTTGGCGCGGCCGAGGTTGTTCATTATCACGTTTCCGCCGCCCTCACACCAAAGGGCCGACTGTATTCCGCCTTGAGAAAATTGAGATATGGATTCTGGCGCCGGAGCTGAAATCAAATATTCATCTATTCGCTCCGGGATATCCGGTTCGCTGACGCGCCATGTTTTTCGATATATCTCGGCGCTGACCGATATCCCATTTTGTGAAAATGATGCCACACCCGACATATTTTATTCTCAGTCAGGCGAAATCCCCGAATCGGCCAAAATCATTATCAGGGGCGGGAAATGCTTTATAAGGCATGGCGACCGGGAAAGAGAAGCGCTCGGGTTCGATCCAATAAAAACACTGGCCGACGCATTTTCACTTTCGTTCGGCTCCGGGCCATATTCGCAAGATAAACAAATCCCGTCGCCGCCAGATCAGCCCACGCTCAGCGAGGCAGTGGCCGGATTCAAGAATATCATTTCCAATGCCGGCCTCACAAAATCCGCAGGACAGCCGATCACTGTCTGGCCGGCGCCGCACACATTCGCTATGGCGCTGACACACGACATAGATATTGTCCGCAGGTCTATTCCCGGCAGTGTCCGCCTTCTCTGGAAACGCCATCTGCCCGGTGGATTTATGGCCTTGCTCGATTCGATGAGATCGAGCCTCTTCGATTTCCCCAATCCTTATGATCGCATCCACGAATGGATTAGACTCGAAAGTGAGCTTGGCCTGAAATCGACCTTCTTCGTATTCGATGGCTGGCGGCAGCATGCCAGCGACCCCAAATACAAGCTCCGGTGGTTAGCTGCCGAACTGAAGGCCATTCGATCAAGCGGTTTCGAGTTGGGGCTTCATACGAGTATCGGCTGTCACGCCGGATATCATGTCCCCGAATCAAAAAAAACGCTGGCGGATTTCGCCGGAATCGGGATAAGCGGGATTCGGCCACATTATCTCTCGGCATTTTTTCCGCAATACTGGCGGGCGGCGGCAGTGTCGGGCTTCGCATATTCCTCGTCATTTGGCTTTGACGAGGAAATCGGTTTCATTCATGGAACGGACCTGCCGATCATACCATTCGATTCGGAGGCCGATAGTCCGGTGGACCTGGTCGAAATCCCGATCGCGATCATGGACTGCGGCATAATCGGGAATCAAGACGCCGGCTCGGAGGCTGTTTTCGAGAAGGGCAGGAGGCTTATCGATCGCTGTGCCGCCAGTGGCGGCCTCGCCGTGCTGGACTGGCACGAACGGACTCTCTACGGCCGCGATTACCCGGGCTGGGGCATTTTGTATTTCAAGCTTGTCGAATACGCCCGGTCGAGAGGCGCCTATTTTCCACTCATGTCGGATATCGCTGAATCAATCATGGCCAGATTCAAAGGGCGGCTTTGAAAGTAGCCTACTTCATTCTAAATAATTTCGATTTCGACACCCGCGCCAGGCTCGAGGTCGAAACGTTGCGCGGGATGGGGCTCGAGATCGACGTGATCGCCACCGTTGGGGGAAACTTCCATGATTTCAAAGGCGCCAGGATACATCGGCTTCCCCAGTGGCGCGGGCCCACGCGCAAATTCCGTTTCATACAGTTCAATTTACTGGCCGCCTCGCTCGGAGCGAGACTCAAAGCCGACATCTACCACGCGGTCGACCTGGATGTCTTATTGGCCGCATTCCTGGCGTCACGGCGGCGCATGGCGCCGATTGTATACGAGGCCCGCGAGCTCTATACCGAGCTCGAGCCGCTTTCGGGACGCGGTGGCGCAAAAGCAGTCTGGTCTTTCCTTGAAAAAAGATTGATTGGGAAGGCCGCTAAGATCATAACGATAAACGACTCGATCGCCGGTGAGCTTTGCCAAAGGTATCGCATCGGGAAACCGGTGATAATACGAAATGTGGCGCTGTTGCCGGAAAATCTTCGACCGGTCGATCTCCGCTCTGCTTTCGATATTCCCCGCGACTGGCGAGTCCTGGTATATCAGGGAGTCTTGAGGTGCGGGCAGGGGCTGACATATCTTATCGAATTGATGCGCTACCTGGAAAAAACCGCTTTGATATTTTTCGGCGACGGTGTTATAAAGCCGGAGTTGGTCGATCAGACGGCGCGGTTGAATCTGTCCGACAGGATTAAGTTCACCGGCCGGATCGATTCTGATCAGTTGCTTAATTATACCGCCGGCGCCGACGCCGGACTGCTCTTGATGGAGGATGTCGCCACGAATAACCGCTTGGCGTTGCCGCAGAAGCTGTTCCAGTATCTGGTCGCGGGAGTGCCCCAGATCGTGTCGCCCATGCCCGAAATCGCGGCATTTGTGAAGACTGAAAAAACGGGAATAGTGGTTTCGCTGGATAATTGCAAGGCAGCCGCCGGTGATATCGCGGCTTTTCTTTCACATGATACCGCTATCGACACGGCGCGGGAAAATTGCGGGAAATCGGCCAAGCTGAACAACTGGCGACGGGAATCCCGGAAACTTGTCGAAATTTATGAGGGACTTCGTCATTAATGATCAGTTATTCGATTGTAATATGCACGTATAATCAAAAGGATACGCTGTCTCAGGCCCTGGAAAGTCTGCGGCGCCAGATAAAGAATGTCAAGGAATTCGAGGTCATTATCGCCGACGATTGTTCCGGCGACGGCACCGACGAGTTTGTCAGGAAAGTCCGCTTCCCGATATTCCTGAAGTATACACGTTCCGATTCCAATCGCGGTGTCGTTGCCAACCGCAACCGCGGCTTTCGGAAGGCCGCCGGACAATGGGTCATTTTTATGGATGGCGATATGGTACCCGCTCCGGGGTTCATCGACGGCTATGCCCGCGCCTGGCGCGAGTTTCCCGATGGCGTTTGTGTCGGTCACTACGGCCCGCCGACCCAGTGGACGGTCCAGCGATGGCAAAAATACCTGACTACTCGCGGCCGACACCCCTTGCTTTACGGCGCCAGGGTCCCCGGCAAATACTTCACAAGCGGCAATTTCTCTATCCCCAAGGCTCTTTTCGAGAAGGTGTCGGGATTCGACCCGGAATTCAAAGGCTGGGGCGGTGATGACACCGATTTCGGCTTTCGCCTCGAGGAACAACATATCCCCATTTATAATATCCCCGATGCTTTCTGCTATCATCATGACGCCAAAAAATTGGATGATGTTATCAGGCATTATGTCACATTCGGCCGGGTCGTTTACCCTCTGTTATTAAAAAAACACCCCGGTAAAATCATATTCGAAAATGGATGGCTCCTGGGACTGCCCGATTCGACCAACGGCTTCTCCAGGCGTCTGGCGGCCTCTTTGTTGTCGCCCTTGAGGTCAGAACCGTCGCTGGCCCTCCTGAAAGCTTTTGCACATATCAGGCAGGGCGCCCTTCTCGGTGATACAATTTTCGACTGGCTTTTCTACGGCCACCTGGCAAAAGGGTATAGGCTGAGCAAGATTGAAAAGAACGCTTGATCTAATCCTGTTGCTTTTTATCTTCGCCGTTTCGGCGATATATTGTGCTATCCTTTTTGGAGGGTATGAGGGCATTGGCGACGGCAACGATTACGCCGGATTGGCCCGGAGCATTGCAACTGGCAGGGGGTTTTCGTTAGGGCACGTTTACCCGCTCGGGCTGGTTTTCAATCCTGATTTACCCCAACCCAATAATATTTGGGCGCCCGGTTACCCGGTTTACCTTTCAGTCTGGTTCATTCTGTTTGGCGCCTCGGATACCGTCGCCCTGGCAGGGTCGGTGTTTGCAGTCTGGCTGTTTGTCGTGGCCGGCTATTTCCTGGGGATGGTAATGGGCGGTCGATGGATGGCGCGCATGGCCGCCGCGCTCGCAGGACTAAGCCAGATCGTATTATATACGACTATCGAGGGCACGCCGGAGATTCTGGCCGCGGCAACCCTTGCCTTTTCCGTACTTTGCCTAATCGAACACCCCAAAGCATGGAAAACGATTGTGTCCGGGATCCTTTTCGGCGCCACCGTCCTGATCAGGTACCAAATCATCGTCGCGGCCATTCCTCTGATATGGATTTTCTTTCACGACAACAGGAAATTGCTGTGGCTCTGGCTGGCCGCGTCGGCTTTGGCCATATCGCCCTGGCTGGCTCGAAACCTGATAGTCTTTGGCAACCCCTTTTTCACTTTGCAATCGTATGGCGAATTTGCCAAAGGCATGGGGCGTTTCGACGATTACTACTATGCCTATCGGTCATTCATTCCGATGTCGCTCTGGTATGTAATCACCCATTTCCCATTCGATCTTGCCAAGAAATTCGTGGGCGGGCTGGTCTTTTTCGCCAGCGCCTTCCCCTTGCGATTGAATTTCCTCGGTCTGGTGCCGCTGTTTCTGGCTCTCATGAAAGTATGGCAGGTCGAACTCAAAGAAAGGAAAATTATCCTGTTCGCGTTCTATGCGGTCGTGTTGATTATGGTAATCTCATCACTCGACGGGCATCACGACAGGCATCTGCTGCCGATCCAGGGATTCCTGATTGTTTCGATGTTGATCGGATTCAAATATCTCATCACCGAGCTGGGCGTCATAAAATATAAAGCAGCGGTCGTCCTCTTGGGGGCCATACTCTTTTTGCCGGCCAGGGCCCCATTCTTGGAAATGCGGCTCGATCTCATCGCCGATATGGCCCGCGCCGCCAAGCCGGGGTACGCCGTGCTGGCCAAGCATGTCGAACCCGAGGCGGTTGTGGTCTCCGACGCCTCCGATGCCGTGTGGTGGTACGCCGAGAGAAACTCGATTTGGATACCGGCCACTTACGAGGACTTAAGGCTTCTTGTCGCTAACGGGCGATGCGGTTATATTTTTCTTATGGATCATTCAAGTTTTTTGAATTCGCTGAGCGAAGAGCAATTTAGAGATTTCGCCGGCCTGGTCGAACCGATCGATTCCTTCCTGGGGCCGGGCGCGCTCTATAAAGTGCTATCATCCGACGGGATCCCGGATTCTTTTGCCATGAGATGACTATGTCGAATAAAAGCCTGCTCGTCGTGTCGACCAGCTTTCCACTGAAACCGGGGGATTCCCTGTCTCCATTCATCTGGGAGTTCTGTCAGCGCTTATCGGCCCTGGGCTGGCGGGTCACGGCGCTGGTGCCGCACGCACCTGGGCTGGTTGACAAAGAGGATTGGGGGGGAATCAGCGTGCGCCGTTTCCGTTACCTCCCCGAGCGGCTCGAGAATCTCGGTTATAGCGGCGGTATCATGCCGAATATTGGAAAGAATCCTCTGAATCTTCTCAAGATTCCGTTCTACATTCATGGCATGTACCGTGAAGCCCTAAGACTGACGGTCGAAGAGGATATCGACCTTGTAAATTTCCACTGGCTGTTCCCGTCGTCATTCTGGCTGGGGCAGTTTGTCAGGAGCTCGCGGATACCGGTCGTGCTGACAGGCCACGGCACCGATATCAGGCTGGCCTCGGCGCAACCCTTCTTCAAGTATTTCGCAAATCGGGCATTCAAGAAGGCCGCCGCCGTCACGGTCAACAGCGAATATATGAAGGGTATCCTCGGCGCCAAGATGGCGCCCGATAAGATCTATGTCATACCGATGGGTGTCGACACTGAAAAATTCAGGCCAAGTGGCAGTCGGCCGTCCCAATCTAAAACAATCGTCTATGTCGGACGGCTCATAAGTCAGAAGGGAATCAATCTTCTTATCGATGCCTTCGGTGAGATTGTTAAAAAAATTCCCGATGCCCGGCTCGAAATTATCGGCTATGGGCCCGAGAAGGCAAACATCCTTGATTCCATATCCCGAAAGGGCGTGGCCGAAAGAGTATTCTTGGTTGACGCTGTTCCGCATGATGGCCTGGCCGAGATCTACAGGAGGGCGCGTATCCTGGCCCTGCCGTCACTCATCCCCGAGGGCTTGGGCATGACACCTGCCGAGGCCGGGTTGTGCGGAGTCCCGACCGTGACATTCGGCCTGGGCGGCACAAGGGAGATTATTCAAGATGGCCGGACCGGCATAATCGCGGAACAGTCGGCCAAGGGATTGTACTCGGCCTTGATTCGCCTTATGGAGGATGACGCGCTGGCCGACTTGATGGGCGGGAATGCCGCAGAGTTCTTGCGGGAGAAAATCGGCTGGCATGCCGTGGCGGCTCGGTTTGATTCGCTTTTCAGCGAGGCTGTTTCCAGTTCCGGATCTCGAAATGGAATCAGCGGCGCCGCCTCAAAGGTTGCCATCGGTGCTATCTTGATAATAACCTTGACCTATGTGGTGAAGCTGTTTTTGGACAGATTCGAGAGATTGATGGGCCTCTTCAAATGAGCTTAATTGAGCTTATCTTACCGCTGATTTGGTCAGGCGGCCTGCTTGGCGTTGTGGCGATTATCTCAAGTTCCGACGATAAATTCCCACTCGAAAATTTCTTTCCGTTGGCGGGAGCGCTTGGGCTCTTTATCTACTTGTTGGGCCTCCTGAATCTATGGAACG
>Ga0154764_1023_pt1 | contig 21703 bp, 15 predicted proteins | sample Rifle2008BG16ft_FD_105772 | JGI IMG/M metagenome (GOLD analysis project Ga0154764, IMG submission 105772) | candidate division Zixibacteria bacterium RBG_16_53_22
GTCAACCTGGAACGCCACAAGTTTCACGGCGAATGGAACTACGTCATCAAACCAAGCGTAAAGGCGAGTTGATACCTTTATTTATTTACAGTGCCTTAGCCTGTAGCGGGACCAGATTCTCCTTCCCCCGTCGAGGGGGAAGGAGAAAACAGCATGTAGCCCGCATGCAGCGCAGCGCGATGCGGGAAAATAATATCTCCCTGAATTCCGGCGCTACGCATCTCCATCCGATTACAGAATACAGCTCCATGGTGGTACAGGTAGGGCGGATTCGGCGCGCCAGCGCCAATCCGCCAACTCGAGAAAACTTCATCATCGTTCCCTCTCCCCATCGCATTTTCTCATCCCCCCCTCGACGGGAGGGGGCCAGGGGGAGGGTGAACACCGAATACATACGCTCGTATTCCACCCCCATCCCATCCTTCCCCCGTCGAGGGGGAAGGAGAAAACAACACGTAGCCCGCATGCAGCGCAGCGGAATGCGGGGCAATAATATCTTCCCGGATTCCAGCCCCCGGCTTACACCATGCCGGGGCAGCGGCTGCACCACCATCGCCTACATTCGATAGTCGCGATGAACTCCTCCTCCTCCTCCTCCTCCTCGGCGGGGGGAGGCCGGGTAGGGTGACAGAAGCATGTAACCTGCATGAAATACTGCGGAATGCGGGAAAGTAAATTTCTGGATTCCGGCGCGCGCCTCCATCCGCAGCTCTGGAAGGCCCATAGATTCATGCCGATATCGCTGATTTGCCTCGGAAAATGCAGAGTGGGGGATTTTCCTGTATCTTTAGCACTTAAGAATATTATTCGAGCAGCGGGTAGGCCTCAGTGGATTTCGTGAATTCTTGAGGAAGCAAAAGAATTACAGAGATTTTTGGTGCGAGATTGGGCGCGTTATGGCAGCAGAGGCAGTGAAAGTGACGCGTCCTTTTCAGGAAGTCCTCGGTTTCTGATCGAATTGATGCCGCAAGGCGACAGCGAAGAACATCCCGTAACATCCCCCGGACATGCCAACAACTACGTCTTCCAGGCTGCGACCTTGTCATTTGCGTGGCCATCGATTCTTGTCGAAGCATCCGTTGTTGGGCTTCACTCCTCGCAGCCCGGCCTATTTGGGCTATGCCTTCAATCTTGAGATAGGTGCCGGGAGATTATCGTTGGTATCAATACGATCAGATTTTTGCAGCCTGCCGTCCAAGAGGATTCACGCCACAGCAGGAGCGCTTGGGCCCACTATTTGCGAGTGTCGGTGATATGGGCTCATGATTCGGAAATCAGGAAAAGAAACAATCGTACGATCGCCGAAGGATTGGGCAAGATCAAATTGTATGGTTTCTTTTTTGCGGAAATCAGCCTTTCAGTATGGATGACATCATAGTAACGCCTGAACTTACAGGACATCCTTTGTTTTTTGCAGAGACAAAGTGTCAAATTGAACCAACGGATTTCAATAATTTAGCTGGACATGTTGCTGGGGGATAACAATGAGCAGAAAGCTTTATCGGGCAGTTAAAAGGCTACGAAACAGCGCGTTTCGAAAACTATCACACGGAGATTTGATAAAGAAACTTCTGACCGAAGATATTGACGCGCTGAAAAAGAAATCAGCCGTGTTTGTCGAAACAGGCTGCGGTATTTCAACTATTTCTCTGACGGAAGTTGGCAAGAAAATCGGGGCTACCGTATATTCATGCGATTACAATTCCAAGAAAGCAGATGAGCTTAAACTTGCTATGCCAGACCAGATAAGTGGTGTGAATTTCATGATCGGCGACAGTCTGGAAAGTCTTGCTAAGATTGCGGAGAGACACGCCGAAATTGACTTTCTTTTCCTTGATTCAGCGGCGTCAGCCATGCATACGTTCAAGGAATTTTTAATCATGGAGAAATGCCTGCATCCGGGCTCACGCGTGCTCGTTGACAATGCGGCAATTCCCGGAGTGAAGAGGGTTTTGAGCCCGGTCAGAAAAGGGAGGATACTTGTCCCTTATCTGTTAGCGTCTCCCTTCTGGGAAGTAAAGGGTTATCCGGAGGCGGGTGACTCCATGGTAGCCGCGATAATGCGGAGTCAGGCTGACTATGCTGATCCCGACTACGAAGACCCCGAATATATAGATAACTGGCGCGCGCTGTTTAAGAAAAAGCTTTCTTAAAGGATGCTTGCGAGAGGTTTCGTGCTGGACGATGTGTAAGTGCGTGTCACAAGTATTTCTATAATGGTCAGAAAGTGACGTTCATCGAAAAAATCCAATGCCTCCGGCAGATATTTGTTCACCCCAACGCGCATTTCGTATTTATTTATCGCAACCTGTTTGACGTCTACCGGTCATGGAGAGGGAACGCTTGGGCAAGCGTGTGGCCCGGTTATTTTTCCTGGTCACCGATTACCGAGGCGTACCATCGCCCAAACGCTGTCGCTGTGTCCATGTTGCGGGATGTTGCGGGCAGGGCAGACCCGCAATTATTAACACAACAGAATTAGTCACTTCATAATGATCGCAAATCTTATTTTGCCTAACGTTCTTATTGCGGGCGCTCCGAAATGTGGCACGACTTCATTGTTCCGTTATCTCGCAGACCATCCTGATGTCTGTGCCTCCACGGTTAAAGAGGCCCGTTATCTGCTGGATGCCGACTTTCCGCTGTTCAATCCTGAAAACAACTTTCTGCGGTATGGGCTATCCGGATATAGCCGTTTTTTTTCTGAGGAAGAGGCACGGTCTCGGTCTGTGATTCTTGAAGCTACGCCAGACTACATTTATCAAAATACACCTCACCGGGCACTGAAGGAATTTCCGACGCCACCCTTCGTGATTTTCGTGTTTCGCCGGCCTGCAACACGAATTCTCTCGCAATTTAATTACGTCCAGAATAACTTGGCCCAATTACCGAAAGATTGGAGTTTCAAAAGTCTAGTCGATCATTTGTTGGCGGATACGGTTCCAAGCAAGTATCCATTATTACGGGAGTCTATACGGCAAAGCCGCTATGCCGATTACCTGCAGTATTGGGTGGACACCGTTGGAAGGAACCACATTATTGTCCTTCTCTTCGAGGAATTGGTGCAGAACCCTCTACTGGTAATGCAGGATCTTGCGCGCCGTATCGGACTCGATCCATCTTTTTATGAAACTTATGGATTTCCAAAAGAAAACCCAACCATTCTCATCCGAAATCAGGCTTTGCACCGTATCTTTCGCAGCCTCTGGGGTATAAAAATGCCGCAACCGATCCGCAGATTAGGCGGGGCGATGTACCGCGCACTCAACGTTTCTAAAAGGGGGCATGCGCAGCGAAAGGACGAGCAGGCACAGCTCCAAAGGCTGGATAGAGAATTTGTGGACTCGAACAAAAGGCTTACAGCACTAACCGGGCTCGATCTTTCCTGTTGGGATGATCAAAGCATAAGCAACTCAGCCAAGGTCAGATAAATGAAAATAGGCAGGCGAGCCGGGGATCGGGTTGGCTTGGTGTTCCAGAGACGATCGCGATTCCAATTAATGTATGCATGTCGGATATTAGCGGAGGTTCATCAAGAATGAGCCCATCTGCCGCCCGCCGTTTGTTATTGGGAAGTGTCTGGACATTCGGCATCAAATTTATTGGACTATTTGGCGGTCTGCTGGTGAATGCAATCCTGGCACGACTCTTAAGTACCGATGAGGTGGGCATCTATTTCCTGATCATCTCAATCGCAGGCTTCGGGGCAGTGCTGGTAAGGTTCGGTATGCAGCAGACGATTGTCCGTTTTGTGGCTGAGTCTGTTGCTGTGCATACCGGAGGACGAGCTCGCCAAACAGTGGCGAAAGTAACTGGTATTGTATTTCTTGGGTCTGCGCTGGCCGGCCTGGCGCTCTTCTCGGGCGTTGGAAATTGGCTGGCATACGAATTATTTGATGCTCCATTATTGGCAGACCTTATCGGGATGCTGGCCGCGCTTGTACTTGTAATCGCCTATCAGACCGTTGTGTCGGAATCCTTCCGTGGTTTGCATCAGATTCCTCAGGCGAGCTTGTTTGATACGGTACTGTGTACATTGGTCTTTGCCTTCATGCTCGTTCTACGGAGTGTGATCGGCAAGGTTGATCTGTACGATGTGTTGGTGTTGCTCGTGGTTGCTAACGTGCTGACAAATTTGACAGGGGCGGCTTTATTGGCTGGCCGGTTCCGTGCTTTACCGGGTGGCGGTAACACAGAGGTATTTGAATTACTTAGAAACTCGGCGCCGTTGTTGGTGAACAATGTTTCATTTTATTTTATTTCTAATGCAGGGCTTTGGGTTGTGGGAGCCTATTTGCCAGCCACTGATGTGGCCGTTTATGGTGCGGTTGTGCGGCTGGTATCCCTGGTATCCATATCACTCTGGATCGTTAATATGGTGGTTCAGCCCTTTATCGCAGAGCAGAATGCCTTGAATCGGAGAAGAGATTTAGAGCGGGTGCTACGAGCTGCTGCGACTTTAGCCGGGCTTCCTGCTTTCATGGTTCTGCTTGTGGTTGTTTTCCATGGTGATGTAGTCATGGGGATGATATACGGAGCACCTTATCAGGCAGGTGGCGCGCTTCTAGCTATCTATAGCCTGGGACATATCGTCAATGTATGGACTGGCGCCTGCGCGAATGTACTCATATATACTGGCCACCAGAAGACCGCCATGGGCATATCATTGGTGAGCGGTTCGATTTCTGTATTGGCGGCAGTTCTCCTTGTGCAACCAATGGGCACTATGGGTGTTGCCTTGGCCATGTCGGTTGGTTTTGCGCTGCAGAATCTCGCGACGTGGTGGTTTGCGCACCAGCAGGTCGGCATTTGGACACATGCATCTGTGAGTGTTCCTGACATGATCAAGGCTTATCGGCGCGCGATTGGTGCATGGCGCAAATGAATGGGTATCGAAATAGATAGCCCGAATATCGCTGTAGACTGCTTTCCCATTGCATGGCGCAAGCTGTTGTGTTCCAACAACTTCATTTCGTTGCAGGGCATCTGCGGGACTGCCGGCGGTGATGAATGCAGGGGGCGGTGCCCGCCGTGGCCGTAGGCGCGAGGCTGACTTGAAAATACTGCTGCATCCCGCGCGGGGAACGGCGCACAACATTTTTTATGTATGAGTGATTTAGATGAAAGTTACATTCGTTTCGGATTTTCTCCCTTGTCCACCGAGTAGCGGAGTGGCACTGCCCCTTTTTCACTTGATAAAGGGGCTACAGAAGTTGCACGATGTAACCTATCTCTATTTGGATGGGGGGGCGCATGGTTTTGCTGACGATGACTCACTTGTGGCTAACGCCAGATTTGTGAATCTCGAAGTGGTTCGGGTTCGAAGAAAGTCACGAATTCGCCGAGCCATCGACGAAATATTTCAGATAGCGCCCTATTTTCATGGTTTCGACCTACGGAATGAGCAGGTGCCAGCCAAGGCGCAGGAGGCTGATGTGTACTGCTTCAGTCCATTTACTGCATTGGCGTATTCCCGATCGGAGACGCTAAACAAAAAAGCGGTGAAGATGGCCTGGATCAACGATTCCACAACGGCGATGATGCGGAGTCGAATCAATTACCTTCATATGAAGGGCATATCAGCAAAGAAGAAACTGCACCTCCTCACCCAGTGGCTGCGGAGTTTTTATATGGGGCGACTTGAGGCAGCCGCACTTGCGGAATATGATCGGATATTTGTCCAAACAGCGACGGAGAAGCGATGGATTGATCGCATATCCAACGGGAGACTGAGTGAGCAGACACGTGTGGTAACGAATGGGGTGAATGATGCGCTTTTCAAGGTTCCTGTAGGGACGGCAAAACCGAATTTTCTTTTTTTTGGCGACATGTCGGGGATTTACGATAGTCTCGCAATATGGCTGCTAAAAAATGTATGGGCCATTCTGAGAGATACTGTTCCCAACTCAAATTTTTACCTGATCGGCAAGCATGCCTCCGATGCGGTGTTAAAAATCGTTCAAAACGATCCGCGAGTGCATTACCAGCCCTACGTGGAGAATATTGAAGATATATTTTTGTCTAAGGGCGTCATGTTGGCGCCGGTGTTCAAGGATTATGGGGTTATAAACAAAGTACTTGAGTCAATGGCGTCGGGCGTGCCAGTAATTGGAGACCGCACCGCCTATAACGGTATTCCCGGATTTGAAGACGGCACACATGGGATAATCGCGAACTCAGCAGAGGAGATGGCGGCACGCGCGAAACAACTGCTAGATGACGCGGTAGCTTATCAATTGATTGCAACGCAAGCCAGAAGGTTAATGCAACGGAGCTTTTCCTGGGAGTCAAGGATAGAGGTCATTGATAGGATCTTCCGAGAAGCCTGCGCAGACACTTCCGACAGGAATAACAATGCTGGGTAAGATTCTGATTTATGTAATTGTTACCGTGCTTACGGTTCTTGTGCTGAACCCGCATTACTTTACCTACACGTACTTTCTGACCCGCCCACTACTACAGCCCTTTGCGATGGAAAGGATGCTGGTTTTTGGCGTGCCCATCACCGGATTAATGGCCCTGCAATTAGCCTTATTTACAGTGTTCTGGGGGATAGTTCGAAAGGATTTTTCGTTTCGTGTTCCCAATATTCTACCTCTTTACATATTGCTATTTTTCGCGCTCATGTCGTTCATAAACAGCGTGGATGTTTATGCCTCGATGGCCGGCTTCGCAAAACTCGTAACTGCCGTCATGTCGTACGTATTGGTGTACAACGTCATCAAGGAGGAGAAGGATGCCAGAAAACTACTCTTGGTGATTGTTTTGGCGACCTTGATCCCAATGGCGGTTGGCTACTATCAGTTCTTTACAGAGTCTGGTGGCAAGGCTATAGGCGGGCTGACAAATAGAGTGAAAGGCACTCTTGGTATGGCAAATGCCTACGGAATTTACCTGGCGTTGTCGCTGTGTGCGACTGCCATCCTGCTGTTGCACCCCCGCTGGCGGGTCAACAAGCGTCTCTTGGGCATGGCGGCGGCATCCATGGTGGTGTCTTCTGTTATCGCCTTAAACCGCGGTACTTGGATTGCGCTTTCATTCGCGGTGGCGGTGGCCACCATGTTTTACATCCGAAAGATAAGAATCAGGTGGATTTTGTTTGGCGCGGTTGTCGTGTTTGGACTGTTCTCGAATCTGATCTATGAGCGCTTTCAGCAATTGGAAGGAGGAGAACACAACGAAATGAACACCCTTGAACGCCGAATCTCCTATTGGAAATCCACCTGGGCATTTGTGCCGGAGCATCTGCTTGTCGGATGGGGCATTGGCACGGCGCAGCAGGTCATGGAGGAGCATTTTGATGTCGCGGATGTTACGCATAACGACTACCTGCGTCTTTTGTTGGAAACCGGTATTTTCGGGCTTGCGGCGTACCTCTTCTTTCTCGGGCGTCAGGCCTGGTTAGCGCTTCGGAGGTTGCGATATAAGAATCTGTGGTATATCAATTACCCTGCGCTGATAACTATTTTTTATTTTATTATTATTTCCATGCCGCAAAATATTTATGACCACATGGTAAACCTGCCATTATTCTTTTCGCTTATTGCGATCTCTTACAGGTTAGTCGAGTTTGAGCTATCGAGGACAGGAGGGGCAGTGCAGCACAAGCCCGGGTTGCAAGAACTAAATAGGAACCGGCGCGGTAAGCAACTCGTCCGCCACGCCGCCAGTAAATTTCACAGCTAAATCTGCAGGTCGAAGGTGATCAGGCATTCCATTGGTAGCAGCAGTACCGCAGCGCAAAACACTGTTAAGTCGGATAACCTGCGGGTGTTTGTCAGTCTCATTTCCTTATTTAGCTTTGTTTTATCAACTGCCGGACAAGCGCACGCCGCAGACGCGAAATATGCATGGGAGCCGGTACCGCTATATTCGGAAGAGTATCGACCTCGGTTGGTGGGAGAGGGGTTTCAGATGACTCATGCACTGACATATGCCCCCACCAACCCCTCGGTTGTTTATTTGTGCACTGATACGTCACAGGTTTGGCGGTCTTCGGATGGTGGAGAAACCTGGAAACACGCGGGAAACGGGATGGGGTCAAACGGTTGTCGGTCGTTGGCGGTTGATCCGGTCAACCCTGAGCGGGTTGTCGCGGCTGGATTTCTCGGTGTTGAGGAAAAAAAAGGCAGAAATCATTCGCAAAAACTCCAGGCCCTTTATCTTACTGAGAATGGCGGTGACACATGGAAAGTTGTAAAGGAAACCAATTTCTTTCGACAGGTATCGAAATCGCCATTGATTGCCCATGATTCATCGACAAGCAGAAATGGTAAAACATTCGTCTGGTATGCTGGTACTTATGATGATGGTTTGTTTATCTCGAGTGACGGTGGCTCTGTATGGAAACCGTTAGCGCCGGATTTGAAAAAAATCTGCGATCTAAAAGAAATGCCAAGCAAGCCCGGGCAGCTATTGATTGCAACCGAGTCAGGCCTGTTCCACTATGATAAGTCGCAGATTCGGAAGACAGGGAGGGGTCTGCCTGCCGGTGCCTGCGCGATTGCGATACATCCGGCTGATGCGAACACCGTTATTGCCGCTGCTGGGATAGAAGGGATTTACAGATCTGCGAATGGTGGAATCAGCTTTGAGGCAAGCAATGGAGGGCTATCCATGAATCTGCCGAATATGGTCTCGCTGGCCATAAGCAACAAGCCTCCATTCATTCTCTACGCTAAGACGCATGAATCGCAACGCCACCTACCATTCTATAGCAAAGATGCAGGTGTAACCTGGGAGCAAGGCCGATACGGTGAGTTTGTCCGAACCCACGGCTCACAGCGGCATTTCTGGTTCTCTTCAATCTTCGCGCCGCACCCCACTGATCCCAAGCAGTGTCTTGTGGTCTCAAGCGGAGATGGCAAGGTTTTTAAGTCGAATGATGGTGGTGCAACATGGGATCTTTTTGGCCGTGGTTACACCGGAGCGCGGGTAATGGATATGTCTTTTGATGAGGCGGGCATGACAGTAGCGCTAACTGATTTCGGGCTATGGGCCAGCAGACGAGACGAAGCTTATTTTCGTAGTCTGCAGATTCCCAGGTTCCGGGAGTCTTCGAGCACACACCTCGTGCGCGGCGCAGGTGACGTAATCGTGGCGACAGTGGGAACCTGGCATGATCAATGTATTGCTGTCCGGCAAATGAATGGACGCTGGAAGCTCCACCCGGAGCTCCACGGAAACATGCGGTTTCTTGCAGTGCATCCACGGGATTCTGATTTGATTTACGTCGATGCCTTTCGTTCACTGGATAAGGGAATGACATGGGAGCGTCTCACAAAGCAGGTGTCTGCCATTTCAAGATTATCGATGAACAGGGTTTATGCGCTGGAGAGCAATGATGATCAGTCGAGTTTTGTGCTGGTTTCTGAGGATCGCGGAGAGTCGTGGAGCGCTCATACTCCGCCTGTGCCTGTTGCAAGATCAGGGATAAAAAGCCTGGTGCCGGATGCGCATGATGCTAAGAGGCTTTACCTTGCAACAAACGATGGAGTGTGGGTTTTTGATGGGAAGAATTGGTCAAGGAAAGCCGACAAGGAGGGCCTAATGCGAGATCGCTTCGGTCTCTGCTATGTGAGCGCACTCGTTGCGGATCCTTCAAGGCCAGGGCGGCTTTTCGCGGGTAAGGCTGCCCCCGGGAGGGGGTTGTCTAACGGGGTCTTCGTCTCGAATAATGGGGGCGAGACTTGGACGGATATCACCGGCAATCTTGGCAGCGAGCTCTATGTCTGGTACCTGGGATTGGATACGGGGGGCGCTGCTTTGTATGCCGGCACTGACCGTGGTTTGCTGCGACTCAGGTTGGACTCTGAACAAAAGTAGAGCACTCGAGAGCATCTTTGACTGGGCGCAGACGCTGGCGGCCAAGGGTTTCCTCGAAGCCGAGAACGGATTGTCCTGGATCGCCAACCGCAGAGCGCATGGTTATAAGTCCTGCTCTTCATGGCTCGCACTGTGATCATTCTGCTGGTCGTCAAACCCGACTTCTCGAAACTCAACACACTTGGAATACAGCAGAGCCAACCAGCATAAGCAGAAAGTTTTACCTATCAATAGCATAAGCAGGATTCACCTTTCACCAGAGGAGTTACATCTGACAATAAGCACAAGGCCTGCGTTATTGGCGCAGAGATTGCGCCTTGTTTCGTTTAGTGCTAGCTTAATCATCTAAAATTCACATAAAATTCACAGTTTTATTGCCAGATAGCGTTATATTTCAGAACATTGCGAAAATTAAAAAACATTTTCCGGATATTGCTAAGGAGGAGAAAATGAAGACTGCCAGTCGGTTGTTAATAGCTGCACTGCTTACTATCTGCGCGAGCCCGGCGTTTAGCGCGCTGACGTTCAGCTATATTGGTTCGTTTGGGAAACCCCCATCGCGAGCGCCCGGAATGATGAATTACCCGTCAAGCGTGGCTGTCGACAGCGCTACGGGTAATGTTTTTGTCATGGATAAGTGGTTTCATCGCGTGCAACGATTTGATGCGGACGGAAACCCTGTCAAGCAGTGGCAGTGTATCGATGGGCATGGCATCGAGGTAGATTCAGCGCGAAGTTTCGTCTACGTCGCTGTACCAGCGCTGAATAAAGTCAGGCAATACGACTTCAACGGTCGGCTTCTCGCCGAATGGGCCGGAGATGTCACCCCTGATGGTTCTTTCAAGAATCCACAAGACATTGCCATTCATCCAACCTCAGGCAATGTCTATGTCTTGGATAGCGGTAATTTCAAGGTCCAGATTTTAACGCCTGGCGGCAACTTTGTGGGCGCTTGGGCTGGAACCTGGGATCGGCCCTTTGGAATCGCCTCTGATCCAAACAGTGGTCTTATCTACATAGCAGAGACCGCCAAGTACAAGATCCATGCCTACACGCACGAGGGCGTACTAGTGAATTCCTGGGGCAAGCGGGGCTCGCTTCCCGGTGAGATGGCGTGGCCGCGTGGTCTGGCGGTAGGTGGAGACGGATCTGTTTATGTCGCTGATACGGACAATGAGCGCATTCAAAAATTCGCACCTAATGGCACCGTCCTTGATGTTTTCGAAGGACCCAAAGACCTGGTACATGGCAGCTTTCATGTGCGCGACGTCGCAGTCAATACGAACACTGGTGCAATATATGCAGTAGCAGCGTACCAGCAGCGCGTGGATAGATTTTCAAAGGACGGTAAGTACGAGATTTCGTGGGGCAATTTGGAAAGGGATGGAGAATTCCTGAATCAGCCCAAGGGTCTTGCGCTAGATCCAACTACGGGCGATGTGATTGTAGCGGACATGGGGAATCATGTTGTCAAACGCTTTTCGGGCGCAGGGGTTTTTTTGAGCAAAATTGGTGAGCCAGTCGGTGTTGCTCGTAATGAATATTCGCTTACATTTGCCCAGGCGATAACAGTGGATGATGAAGGTTTCACTTGGGTGCTGCATAACGGTATTTGGTATCCGGACATGCCGCATTGGGCCAGCTCAATGTATGTGCGCCGATTCAAAAATAATGGCCGATTTGTCTCCGGATTCACAGACTCCTCCATGAACGAGGGTATGAGTGGCATTGCTGTTGTTTCTGGTCTGTCTGGTCCTGAAAGTGTTTTTGTTTCAAATACTCAACAAAACGAAATCCAGCACTTCAGCCCATATGGCAAGATGATAAATACGATTGGCAAGGGTCTTCTCAAGAGCCCTGGCGGCGTGCTCTACGATCCTCAAGATTCTTCGCTGATCGTTGTCGATATTGGCAACAATCGGATAGTACGCTTCAGCGCATCCGGCGCGCTGGTGGGAAGCTGGGGAAGCTTTGGTGCTAATTCAGGACAGTTCAAATTTATAAGCGCAAATACGGCCGCGACAGATAGTTTGGGAAATATTTATGTCGCGGACGGTGGCAATCATCGTGTCCAGGTATTCGACAGGGTGGGCGCCTATATGGGTGAGGTTTCTGGGGATGTGACAGGTACTTCAGCTCGATTCCGATGGCCTTCTGCGGTTGTGGTCAAAGGCAACACCTTGTATGTTCTTGACACTGGGGGCAACCAGGTCGACATGTTTTCGATACAGCATTAAGACGTTAAGAAAAGAAAAAATATATTTCATTCGCAGCGCGTCAGGGTGAGCGAAGCGATGGCGCGTAGTCCCCAGTAGCAGAGTTTCGCGAGGCGTTGAGCCATTATTGTGGCAGTTCTCAGCCGCAGGGCGGCGGGGCCTGCGAAGCAGAACAACGCGCCGTGCCTGAGTACGCGAGAGGGAGTGGGAAGTCCGTGGCCCTAGAACTCATCAACCACTGCTGCGAGCTAAAGAGAGCGAAGCGCTGGAGCGCAGTATGTGATTTGCGCGGCTTGGCGGACAAAGCAGCCATCGTGCAGCCGTAATGACATTGTTGCCGAGTGTACTTGGCGTCTTTAGAATGTCACGCTCAACCGTGAGACGGTGTGGTCGCGAGTGTGTCCTTGATCATAGAATAAAGGGGTGATTGCGGATGATTTGGAATCGGAGTGTCGCAGCTTCTGCGGGCTGATCTAAGCCTGCTCATTGTGGAGCAATCCACTCCTGATAGCGTAGATTTATGGCCGTGTCGCACATAGCATGACGCTGAGGAATTCAATTTCAGCGGAAGCATCGCGAAATCGTCGCGCTAGCCGTGGAATCACGCCAGCCAAATATTGGTCATCGACGCGTACCAGCGGTTTGACTTGGACATTCTCCCACCCAAGTTCGCGCAATATTTTGACATATTCACCCGGACGAACCCTATTGGGCGAGCCTGCGAACCGGAATAGGTTATAGATAAAGTCGCTATACCTGTAAATATTCAAAGGATCTATGTCACGTATCCAGCGCGTATGGGTGCTCAAGTCGATTTCGGCGATCAGTACGGCGCCTGGTCGAACAGTGCGCGTCAGGCGCGCAAAGGTTGCCGGGATGTCGTCAAAATGCTCGAATGCGGCCTGGCTGAATACGGTGTCAATTCCTTCATTGGCAAATGCCGTAATGTCGAAATCACCGCGGACAACGTAATTTAGGCGATCATTGGATCCAGCCAACGTCAGATCGAGTTGCTGTGAAAGGAGACTGATTTCATCTTCGGCAGCACCATCGCGGTGCATTTTTGCAAAGAGCGCATCGTAAAGTGCCTTTGGTACTGTTGCCACGAGATTATTGACATCAAGCGCGTTGTACTTCCGAGCACCGCGTAAGAGCGTGATGAGACCAGCGCCGAGATCTGCGCCAGGACCAAGTTCAAGGATAGCGCGGTTCTCAAGAGAGACAGGCGCGCCAACATACTCTGACAGCGTCTCTGTCCAGCGATCGACCACTGAATAATCGTAATCAATGGCGCGGTCGATCTCGCTGACAGGAAATGGTCGCGGGCTGCGATAGCCTTGGATGGCATGGCGTATCTTGTTCAGAAACAATATGCAGAAACCCGCTATGTGATAGAAGCTGTTGTGGGCGGTCGGCAAATGAACGGTGCGCAGTTCGGTCATAGTGATGTCATCTGAGGTATTTCATGGCTACTTTGGCCCATCGGAGGGTCGTTCCGGGCCACTGTTCTTTGGCATCGCGCCAACGCTGATCGTCTTGGTAGCTTCGCCGCGCACCAATGCACGGCGGTATGCCAGACGCGCGCGCCCAATCTGCCAGGCACGCTGCGGAAGTCCAACCAATAGATCGCCAACGGCAAGCAATATTTGGCGCATCGACGTGCTTGTGCCGGACAGCTCGTAACCGTAATGGCGCAGGTGGTTTGCGGCCATCAATTCGTAAAGCCGAACATCGTCGCTGGAAAGATGTTTACGCCATTTTGCAGTATTCGATGGATCAATTGCACCGAATATCAGCCTTGAATGATGCTCGCCGATATATTTTCCGCTGGTCTTATGGAACTCGAGCATGGCGGGTTCGAATGCGATACCCAAAAACCTGCATATAGAACGCACAACTGTATCTGGGGAGGCAACCAGGTCCTCATAGCGCAGAGTCAGCGCCCTGTCGGACGGTAGTTTCGCCAGGGCACGTTCGATGCTGCGCAGTTTATAGTGCCAATCCAATGCCATGGCCGTGGGGTGGTTTTTGGATGCATCCATCTTGCGCCAGCTATCGAATACGTCTCGCCCGTCGCGAACAATATGTATGAACCTGGCGCCAGGGAAGAGCTCATGCAGCAGTTGCACAGACCCGAAGAACAAGCTTTTGTCACCCCAGAGCGATTTGCCTTCACTCTGGGCAAAGCTCGAAAACATGGCATTGATGACTTCCGCCAGCATAACTGAGCTTTTGACTGCTAACTCGTTTAAAAACGGTGCCGCATCGAAATTCCACAGGCGAAACTGTTCGTTTGCGCGCAGGTAATTCACAAGCCGTGAGAGTGCCTGGCCTTCTATCGGCTTTTTGATATTGTTTTTGTTCAGCAGGGGGGTGAGGAAACGGGCCTCCTCGGGAATCGCTATTTCCGGGTGCGCGTTGAGAATCAGGCGCAGTAATGTGGATCCGGACCGTTGAGTGCCCACGATGAAGATAGGGGCTGCGCCCGTTGTCATGATCGCTGTCCAATCCGTAAGGAGCCTTGATGGTCAAGCATTGGTACCGAGCGCCTCGACTATCATCATGACTGGGTGAAGAGCGCAATGTGCTGCTGGGTTACCGCGTCCCAGCTGAACTGTGTATCCGCCCGCTGTTTTGCCCGCTGGGCTTTCTCCGCGAGGACTTCGGGATTTGCCAAAGCCTGCTCAATGGTTTCCTGCAAGTGTTCCGTATCGCCTTGGCGAAAAGTTAGCGCTGTGTCTTGTACGACATACAGGTTTTCTTTGATATCTGAGCAGATGACGGGGGTTCCGAGGCCCATGTTCTCCAGGATAACGGGAGAGAGGCCCTCAACATCAGAGGGCTGGATATAGGCGTATGCATACCGCATCAGGGCATTCGCATCAGCTCCATAGATGAAGCCGGGGAAAATGATCCTCGGGTCCTGGGTCGAGCGTATACGGGTCTCGAAGTCGGACGGATTGGGACTTCCGCCAACCAAGACCAGTTTCTTGCCGGTGCTGACGCGCTCAAATGCCGGCACCAGGTACTGCAATCCCTTGTCCGGGATGAATCGCCCTACAAAAAGGAAATAATCCTTCGGCTTGAGGTCCAGGCGAGCGAGGATGTCAGAGCCCTCAACATTAGTTGTAACTTCGCTGCCAAAAGGGATGAAATCGAACTTCTTTTTGAACTTCTTTTCAAAGATCTCCCTGACAAAGATGTTGTCGAAGATTACAAAATTTGGCACATGTGCCGTGATGAATGACGACAGGTAGAGGTAGAGCTTGCCGTACCAAGACCATTTATCGCGCTTCCAGTCAACGCCATCCTGGCTAATGAACACCTTCTTGCCTGCCATCCGCAGCGGCAGCGCCCAGATACTGTTGCCGCCGTTCTGGATATGCACGACCTCGCCGGTATTATTCCAGATGATGTGCCATGTGGCTTTGAGGGAATGCAGCAGGGTATCGAAGCCCTTGCGTCGTACGGTAGTTAAACTGACGACATTGATCCCTCTGTACTGATGTGGTGCAGGCGCGCCACCCTCGTACACCCGGTTGTAAGCGGTAACCTGGAACCCGCGTTGTGCAAGTCGAGTAAACAGCTCTTCACCAAACTTGTCTGCACCCGCACACCCTGCTGTCGGAGGGATGGAACGGAATCCGAACGCGGCGATTCGCTTCTGCATGGTGCTTCGGCTAACAGGCCTAACGAGGCGTGCTATAGATAATCAGGGTAGTAGCTGTCAAGGTATTCCTTGAGGGCGACCTTCCAGTCGCGCATGTTATTCAGGCCTCTCAAGGATAATTTTTTATTGATCAGTCTTTCGGAATCTGGTCTGGCGGCGAAATATTCTTTTTTGAAATAATCCGACGATACCTCATTGATCTTGATCTTTTTATCGAGGCCAAGAATAGAAACCAGCTCTTTGGCAACTTCTAACCGGCTTGTCATGCCTTCACATACCATATTATATAGCCCCCAATATTGGGCCTCTAAAAGTTTCCGCACATTCAGGGCAAAATCGTGCGTATAGGTTGGGGTACCGAGTTTGTCCGTAACAATATGCAATTCCTTCTTCCCTTCCTTGATTTGCTTCATTATTTTCTGGATAAACTTTTTATCTTTCTTGGGCCCTCCGCCCATCATCCAGCCTGCACGGCAGATGAGGTGCGCCGGCGAATTGTGCGCTACATACAGTTCGCCAGCGTATTTCGATCTTGCATAATGACCCAGGGGATTGGGAAGATCCCAATCGTCATAAAGTTCCTGTTTTCCATCAAAGATACCCGCGGTGCTGATATAGAGGAGTGGAATGCCCAGATTCTTGGAGATATACACCCCATTTTCCACGGAAATGGTGTTCGTGAGGTACGTGGCATCCGGGTTCAATTCGCAGAATTCCAGGTCGGTGTAAGCGCCAAGATGGAATAGATAATCCGGCTTAAAATCCAGAACGTCTTTGCGGTAGGCTTTGTAGTCTCTGAAATCGCAGTAACTGAGCCAGGTATCATTTACGTCAATATCCGTGCATTTTAATTCGTATCCATCCCTGAATTGCTTGTAAAAGGCCTCGCCAAGCATACCGCCACAACCAGCAATGTATATTTTTTTCATTACTTCTTCCCCTGTCGATTCGATGAAAACAAAATTTGTTGCTTTCTGAATTATCTGGAATGCGAGTTCGCAGTTACTTAGAGGTTGAATACCTCAATCTTACTGAATATCGGGCGGACTTATTTTATCAGGTGATATAGTTGGCGCCCAAAGACTGATAAAGCCGCAGCATGTCTTGTGTATATCGGGCAGGAGTAAAGGCAGTAGCCACATAGGCGCGGGCCTGTTTTCCTATCTCAGCAATTCTACCATCGGGCAGCCCATTAGTATGAGCCAAACGTTCCGCAAGTGCATCGGCATTGCCGCTTTCAAACAGGTACCCGGTCTGCCCCTCCAGCACCATTTCGGGTATGCCCCCGATGTTCGCTGCAATTACTGGCTTTCCGCTGGCATAGGCCTCAAGGATGCTCATGGGGGCATTTTCGTACCATTGGGACGGCAGGACGATTGCCCGGGCTTCGCGCAAAAGCATCTTGAGATCTTCGCCCGCACAATACCCCATGAACTCAATACGGGGAGATGAAGCGGCGAGGTTTATGAGCCTGTGCTCATCGGGTCCGGTGCCGGCGATTCGCAGTCGGACATTGGCCTGGATGGCGGCTTTGATGAGTGTCTCCACGCCTTTTTCCGGCGCGAGTCGTCCGAAATAGAGAAAGTAATCGCCTGGCTTGAATTGAGGTATGTATTCATCGGCGCGGACAAAATTGGGAATATGCACAAATTTCTCTTCAGGCCATCCCCACTCAGTAAATTTTGTGCGGAAGAATTGGCTGGGCACAATGATCTTATCGAGATTCTTACGGTAAAGTCTAAAGAGCTTATGCGCCATGGATTCCACCGCGACCAGCGCGCTGACAGCGAACGAATCCTGTACACAGCGATGTATAGCGACGTGCAGCAAATTGCCGTGTTTACACCGCTCGCATATACCGTTGCGGTTCAGCATTTTATAGGCTGGGCAGGCCAATTTAAGGTCGTGCGCCGTCATTACCGTTGGTATGCCGCGTTCGTGGAGTAAACTCAGAACAGAAGGCGAAAGGTGGTGGTAGATACAATGAGCGTGCGCAACATCAGGAATGAATTTGTCGAGGAGACGGCTGAGCTTTTTTCGTGCCTCAAAAGAGTAGATGACCTTGCTGGCCATGACAATTTTTCCCCAAGGGTTATAGGCGTGGCCGAACTCCAGCTCATCAACGAAATATTCAGACCACGGGGAGATGCTATTTCTCGGATGCTGCATGGCCAATACAGCGGTTTCCCAACCAAGCTTTCTGAATAGCTCATCATGATCAAGAAACACGGCGTCTGCTCCACCTCGCCGGTAGTGATAGGTGTTTAAGGACAGCAGTTTCATGTATTTAGTTGATTATCAAACAGTTAAACCATATGCTACGTTGCAATTATATGCAGGTTTCTTCCAAAATGCGTGATGTGATTTAATCCACAGATATCAATGCGATTGGTTGTGAAGCTAATGCCTCCGAGATTGAGGTGTTCACAAGATCAAGCTTTCAGATCTGAACTGATTTCTTCGAAAATTTCCGCATTCAATAATTACAAACGTAGTTGTTAAGCATTATTATCAAACCTGCGTCAGCAATCACATATTTTCACGCAAGTTATATCACCTTCATTATTCTGAACTACATCCTGAGCCGAGGTTGGAATCATGCATTCCGCAAGTGAAAGCAATCAATTTATCTGGAAGACAAGCTCTGGTATGTGGGCGTTTGTATTGGCAATAGCTGTGCTGCTCGGCATTACATTCTATGCTGGCATCAGAGAAATGATTCGTTTCTGGGATGTGCGAGAGGAATATAGCCATGGGTATATGATTCCTTTTATCACTGCCTTTCTGTTATGGCAGAGGAAGAACATTCTGGATCGAACAGAATTCTCCGGCTCTTGGGCTGGTGTGATGCTCGTATTGTTTGGTTATGTGCTTTTTGTCTTGGGCACCCTGAGCACGATTACGACAATTGTTCAGTATGCATTTCTCGTTGTTATTATTGGTACAGCGCTATCAATTACGGGACGAGACGGAATCAGGCCAATCCTGGTTCCACTGCTGTTTCTTGTTTTCATGATTCCTCTCCCCAGTTTTTTTCTTAATAACCTTTCATCGCAACTACAGCTGATTTCCTCCGAACTGGGAGTGGCGGTGATACGAGCGTTCGGTATCAGTGTGTTTCTGGAAGGCAATGTCATTGATTTGGGCTCATATAAACTCCAGGTTGTCGAAGCATGCAGCGGTTTGCGTTATCTGTTCCCATTGATGAGCTTGTCATTCATCTGCGCCTACATATTCAGGGGCGCGTTCTGGAAACGGGCCATCATTTTCCTGTCCAGCATCCCCCTTACGGTTCTGATGAACAGTTTCCGGATCGGCGTGATTGGAGTATTAGTAGAATATTGGGGGCCGGCACAGGCAGAGGGATTTCTGCACGATTTTGAAGGCTGGATTGTATTCATGGCCTGCTTCGGAATTATCCTGATTGAGATATGGCTATTGGCACGAATCGGGAAGAACAAGATGTCATTGCGCGATGCTTTCAGCATTGATATGCCAGATCCCGTCCCCAAGGACGCCGAGATACGCAAACGCCAATTGCCGAAACAATATCTGGCGGCAGGCGGGTTGTTGCTGGTTGCCGCGATATCGTCGTTTTTTCTCGCCGCGCGCGCGGAGATTCAACCGCCGCGCGCTGATTTCGCTTCTTTCCCCATGAAACTTGGCAATTGGCAGGGCAAGAGCAGCAGCATGGAAAAGATTTACCTCGATGCGTTGAAGCTGGATGACTATATCCTGGCGGATTATGTGAAGGATGGAAAAAGCTTTACCAATTTTTATGCGGCATATTATGCCTCTCAACGAACAGGTGAGTCGGCGCACTCGCCACGCTCGTGTATTCCGGGCGGGGGCTGGCGAATTACCTCGCTTACGCAGCATCTAGTGGATGGCGCCATCTCAGGAGGCGCGCCTCTCCGGGTTAACCGACTGGTAATACAGAAAGGGGATCATAAGCAACTGGTGTATTACTGGTTCCAGCAGCGCGGGCGGGTGATTACCAATGAATACATGGTGAAGTGGTATCTATTCTGGGATGCGTTGACGCTCAACCGCACCGATGGAGCGTTGGTACGTCTGACCACGATGATCCCGCCGGGCGGAGATGTCGCCGCGGCGGACAAGCAGCTCGCGGAATTTACCGGGGAGGTTGTCGGGAGGTTGAAGGAATATATTCCGGATTAGCAGGCTGCTGAAAAACACGTCGTCACCCCGGCGGAAGACGGGATCCAGAATATTATAATGATTGAAATCAGTAATAGGCTGTTGCTGCCCGGGGTGCAGCCAAACCCGCTGCACCCGCTCGGCGGCGCGAACATACGTTAAGTATGTTCGCGAAAACTCCGTCTCGCCCGGCTTTCGCCGGAATGACGGGATTGGATATTTTTTGACTTTTTCAGCAGCCTGTTAGGGAAGATGGTATCGCGCGCCTTGCGCGCGATGACATAAACGGCACTGGATTCCCGCTTCCGCGGGAATGACAGTCCAGATTAAAGCAGGGTGCGTACCATGCGCTCCTGGCTCCTCCTGCGAGGGGGGTGAGGGTGAAAAGCCGTGCGATTACACGGTGTTGCGCCCCTCACCCTAACCCTCTCCCCGGAGGGGAGAGGGGTTATTGAGATGGGTTCTATACTTCGAAGGGCGTACCCGAGAACAAGATAATCGAATGACTTACCTGCTCACCCTCATCACCGCCATGGTTGTCAGCATGGTGCTCATTCCGCTCATGGCGCGGTTGGCGCCGCGCATCGGGATGGTTGACCGCCCCGAGGCGCGTAAGGTGCACGTCAAGCCGATTCCGCGCGCCGGCGGGGTGGGGATCGTGCTGGGTGCGCTGGTGCCGCTGGTGCTGTGGTTGCCGTTCGATGACCTTTTTGTTGCCTATCTGTTCGGCGCGCTGGTGCTGCTCGCCTTCGGCGCGTGGGACGACATCCAGGAGCTGGGTCATTACGTCAAGTTCATCGGCCAGTTCGCGGCGGTGATCGCGGTGGTGTATTACGGCGATCTGTACGTCACGCAGTTGCCGTTCATGGATGCCGGGCTTTCGGAATCCGCCGGCAGGATTTTTACCGTCATCGCCATGGTGGGGATGATCAACGCGGTCAATCATTCCGACGGGCTCGACGGCCTGGCGGGCGGGATGTCGCTGCTGAGCCTGAGCGCGATGGCTTACCTGGCTTACCTGTCGGATGGGGAAGGGTCTTTCCTGATTATTGTCGCGCTGGCGGCGCTCGGCGGGATTGTCGGTTTCCTGCGTTACAACACCCATCCCGCGACCGTGTTCATGGGCGATGGCGGCAGCCAGTTTCTGGGTTTCACGGCGGGGTTTCTGGCCGTGTATCTGATGGAGCATGTCAACACCGCCGCCAGCCGCGCGCTGCCGGCGCTGCTGCTGGGCCTGCCGATCGTGGACATCCTGGCGGTGTTCGCCCAGCGCATTTATCACGGCATGAACTGGTTCCGCGCCAGCAAGAACCATATTCATCATCGCCTGCTGGCGCTCGGCTTCGATCACTACGAATCGGTGGTGATCATCTATTCGGTCCAGACCCTTTTTGTTGTGAGTGCGTTGTTCATGATGTATGAATCGGACACGCTCATCCTGTCGCTTTATCTCGGGGTCTGCGCACTGGTGTTTGCGTTCCTGATTGTCGCGGAGAGGAACAAGTGGCGCGCACACCGGTCGAAGCGCCGGACGGGTCTGGCGAAGATTGTGGACTCGATCAAGAAACACAGGCTGTTCGCCACTATTCCGATGCGTTTCGTGTCAGTGGCTATCCCGGTGCTGTTCGTTGTCATCGGGCTCATAGCGTCGGAAGTGCCGCGCGACCTCGGCGTGGTATCGGCCATCCTGGCGGCAATCCTGCTGTTGTATCAGGCGTTGCAGCGCGACAAGGACACCACGGTGCTGCAAGTTGTCACTTATGTGACAGCGGCTTTTGTCGTCTATCTCCAAACCCGGTATTGCCGCCACTGGGAACCGTTACTGGATACC
>Ga0154764_1122_pt1 | contig 21655 bp, 15 predicted proteins | sample Rifle2008BG16ft_FD_105772 | JGI IMG/M metagenome (GOLD analysis project Ga0154764, IMG submission 105772) | candidate division Zixibacteria bacterium RBG_16_53_22
GCCCTTGAGCAGGGTCGCAACCCTGGCGCCGGTGATGTCATAAACAGACAGATCGACCCCAGAGGCCTTGGTCAGCTCGAACTCGATATTGGTGCTGGCGTTGAACGGATTGGGGTAGTTCTGCTCCAGGGTGAAATTCCTGGGAACTGCGCCATTATCATCGACACCCAATACTGGCGGCGGCACGTATGTGAGATACAGCATCGGGTTATTGGTAATCGAGCCCTCGCTCTGAGGATATCCGCCGGCGTCCTTATCGTTGACATAGAACAGGTGAATGGAAGTATCGACTTTCTCAGCCAGCGAAGACCAGTGATCCGATTCGCAGTCACCCGGGTCGCAAAGCGGAGTCTGGGTGTTTGTCAGGTTCACGCGGGTGCTCCAGGTAGCGCCATTATCGGTCGACCAATGCAGGTAGATGTCGCCGTTGGCGAAGCCGCCCGCCGAGCAGTCAGTCGAATCCCAACTTGTATAGGTTGCATACAGATTGCTGACTATGTCCGTGCCGATCGACATCTTGGCGTGGGTGAAATTCCAGCCGCCCATGTCGCAGACGTTGGGGAACATGGTATCCTGCCAGATATGTATCTGGCTCATGATTCCGGAGGTGATGTCATAATGCATCAACTGGCTGTCCAGGTAGTAGAGGCTGTTGGCCGGTGTCGGAGGAGTATACTGGGCGGCCCAGATTATGTGCAAATTGTCGTTGTAATCAAACACGGCGTCGAGGTCGGTATAGGCAAACAGCGTGTCGCCGCCCTGGCCGTATTCGGTGACATTAACCTTGCCGTTGCGAAAATCCCAGGTAGTCCCATCGGTGGATAACACATAGTAAACGTCATTTCTCACCTGGACGGTTGTATTTTCCGGATGAGTGTAGACCACGGCCACCTTGTCGGAGACCTTGCTGGCAGTGACAATCGATGAAAGGGTTGTTGTAGTATCGACTACCTGCACGGGTGTCCAGGTAGCGCCGCCGTCGCTGGAACGGATATACATGAAATCGTGGGTAATGGTCCCGGTGGGAGCAGGGTAATTGGCCACGATATGTATATTGCTGTTTCTATCGATGGCGCCATAGGGCCAAATGTATCTGTGAGAGGTGGTAAGGCGATTGGGCGGGAAATAGATATCGAAGAAGCCCTGGCAATTGGCGGCGTCAACGGCCACATAAAGGCTCTCGTTACCTGTCGGAGCCCGGTGGTAAAAAATGGTGGCCTGATCGTTGGGTCCGGCATCGATTGTCGTATAGCCGGCGCCGGAGGCCACAGAGACTTGCTGCCCTGTGCCCGGGGCTAACCAGCCGGTCGGGGTCTTGCAATTGAAATAGACGTGTCTTTGCGTGTTGTTATTGAGGCCCTTCATCCAGGATACATGGATATTCGCCTGGTTATCCACCACAATTCTATTGCCGGTTGAGCCGTTGGTCTGGTAATCGTATTGGGTGATACCGACAGTATCACCGGGGGAAAGGAGCATGCCCGGCATCGAGGGATAATACTCGGCATCCGGGATGATCTCCTGGCCGGTGATCAAAGGGAGATTCGTCGGCATTTCCTTAACCCTTGACAGGTCGGAGGAAATGGCCGCCGAGCATAACACAAGCAAAAACGCGGCCGCAAGCAAAACCGTAATCCTTTTAGTCATTTGATTTTCTCCTTGAATTGGTTAATGGTTCAGTATGCCATTAGCGATTATTATGAATACCACCTCCCTCTGCGTACTAAGCTGTTAATCATATTACCTCTATGCTCGAAAATTATTCCTTTGAAATTCATCCAAGATATCCTCGGCGGGCCCAGCGGAGGCGCCATAGAAATTTTCGAATGCCTTTCGGAAGTTTGAAACGAGATCATCGAGCGTCGGCGTTTCGGGCGATACCTCGGCAAAATTAGTCGCCACCTCCTCGATGCGGCGCCTGATATCGTCGCCCGCCCCGCAGTTCAGGTACCCGGTCAGGTCGATTTTCGGCTTGAACAGCGGCATCGATCCCTGCTGAATCAAGCATCCCTCAAACACTCGCTGAGCCGAAGCCATGAGTTTCCGACCCGCAACCGATATTTCGCCGGAGTCGGCCTGAATAAAACAAGGCCCGTCAGACAGCCTGGGCCTGCCCGAAAACGGCAACCATTGCGCCTTAACCCCCATCGCCTGCAAAGCGCCGGTCAGGACGCTGCTGATTTCGGCGAAGTAGCCGCGGGCCTCGACAGCACCGAGCCGTTTCGTCAGCGGTATGGCCGCAGTGTAACAAAGGTCGTGCCCGTGCAACAACTCGCGTCCGCCGGTCGGCCTCTTGACAACCGGGATATTATCCAGCCGACAGAGCTCCAGGTTGATCCGCCTGGCGATAATCTGGTTGCACCCGATACTGATGGTGGGTTTAGCCCACGTATAAAATCGAAGAAACGGCAGGTCCGGGGGTGACTCCTCTCCCAAGATCCGGTCGATTTGCATGTTATCGGCGCCGGACCAATCGGGAGTAAAGGCGAACCTGAACTTGTATTTAATTGTCAAAGCGCAATACAACCTGCCATTAGCACAAGACCTATGGGATGTTCATCAATGGCTATTTAGGGAATTATCCATCCTCACGATAATTGACAGAGACCATTTCCCGTACAGGATAAGAACTGCGGTCGCCCGCTGAAATGCAACAGCCGAGACCCATTAAAGCAACTTCCAACCCTCATCTAATCAGAAGATTATGTCGTCTATGAACACCTGTCAAGGCATTTTTAATCGATTTTATTTCAGAAGGATCATGCGGCCGACGCCGTTGGCACCGTCAACCTTGTAGCAATAAATCCCTGAGGAAACCGGCGATTCAAAAGCAGGCATATCCCAGAAAATCCTGTTTGGGCCGGGCATTATTGTGATTTCCTTTTGCCCGACTATCTGGCCCAGCAGGTTATAGACAGAAATCACTCCACTGTATGCCCGATCGCGGCCGGAATAAAACCTAATTATGGTCTGCGAATTGAACGGGTTGGGATAATTTCCGGCCGGTTCCATCCTCGCCTGAGGCAACAAATCATTGGTCACGGAGGTCATCGTGGGAATCAACTCGAAATTGATGTCATCGGCCACAGGATCCGTTATCAGATCAATCTGGACCGGCAACGGGTAAATCTCCTTGTCGTAACCATACATGTCGCACATGATGGTATATTGCCCGGGCGCCAGTCCGCCGATTATGGAATAATCCCCGTAAACATCGCTGACAGCATAGGCTATGGGATCGATTTGGCCGAGAGGATAAGCGTAGATCCTGGCGCCTTCGATCGGCAGACCCTGACCGCTGACCCGTCCCACTATAGCCAATCCGTTATCACCGTAATCCTGGGTGATGGCCTCGGTCCTGACACCGCCAAAATCCCTGTCGAGGGTGATGACGTCAGCATCCTGCCAGCTCTGCGCCCTGGAGAAAAAGAACGGAACGATATACGTACTGGAGAACATGAGAAGATATCGGCGCGGGCAAAGGCCGTTTATGATGAATTCGCCGTCGTTATAACTACAGGCCGAACCCAAAATCTCGCCGGTGTCATAATCGATGGCGGTTACGGTTATGTCATTCAATCCGGCGCCGGACAATTCGCCGATTACGACGCCGGATATGGTCAGATCATGCGGCGTGGTATAATCTATCGGGAAATTGATGCCGGCGACCTGCTGCCCCTCGGCGACATTTACAATCTCGGCCTGGCTTTGGTCGTAATGGCTGAAATAATACATCGCTATCGGATCACCGCTGCCAAAGTACTGGGAGTACAGAAGCATTATATAATAGCCGCCGGCCGGGAGATCGATAAAGAAAGTCCCGTCGGCGGCGCTAACGACACTGTCGAGCGCGGGGTCCTCGCGATAATTCTGCCATTGGTAGAAAAGCGCTTTAGCGCCGCAGATACCCTCGCCGGTGGCGACATTATATGCCCGGCCCTGAATTGAACCCTGGCCGACCTGGTCGAGCACAAATGAAATGTTCCCGATGCCGACCGCCTCCGGGACCGATATCGGGGCAGCATCCTCTATCTGCAACACCCCAGGATAATATTCGGTGCTCTTGCCTCTGCCGCGTCCGAGTATCTTGTAGGTGCCCGGGATAAGCCCGGTTACGGCGTAAGCGCTTGGGAAAGGCCCGTCGAGGCTCTGGCTCTTGTGCCAGCCGGCGTATGGCTCGTCGATCTTAATCGCGGTCAAGAGGGCATAATCGATGTCTTCCCCGATATAAGAAAAATTGCCGGAAATCCAGCCGCCGAGATCGAGAGCGATGACAATATTCCGTGCTTCGCCGCCGAACAGATCTATCGGATCAGCTTCCTTGAAAAAGTACTCGTCGGGGTAATATTCCTTGATCAGGTTTTGCTTCTCGGCGGAAACTATATATCGTCCGGCGGGCAATTCGATTCGGAAAATCCCCTGTTCATCGGTATTGGTAACAAATGTGGCACTGCCAACGGGGCTTTGGATGGCAATCTCGGCATCGGCGATAGCGCCGCCATCGTCCTGCCAGACAACGCGGCCGGCGATAAAGCCTTTATCGGCGGCTCCGGCCGTGGAAAAGAAAAGGCCGGAGATGGCAAAACATACCAGTATTAGTCGATACTTGCGCATCCGTCAAAAATATAGTTAAAGGGCCTTTTAATTGCAAGCATTTTTTTAACCTTAAAGCGCGCTGTCGCGGTTCAGGCAATTGCTCATGTTGTAAAGACCGGGCCTTGGTAAGAATACGAATGAGTTACTATAAAGATATACGGAAATTCACATTTTTTTGTTCCTGATAGTTAGCGCTACGCTCGGCGCGGGAGAGGACTCTCACGCCTCAGCCGCCCCTCTTGTAATCTGAGCCGCTCAAGCCAAAGCGGCTCATCAGATGATGGATCTGCGAACGGTCCATTCCTGAGATACGCGAGGCCTCCATGACATTGCCGCCGGCCGAATCGAGAAGATTGGCGAGGAAGAGCTTCTCGATACGCAGCTTCTCGGCCTTTAGCTCGGATTTGGTTCGTGGAGCGGATGGGGCATGCGGACCCCTGACAGCCGGAGCTCTTAGCGACCGGATTTCTGCCGGCAGATCGTCGATTTCAATGGCGTCGCCTTTGAGGAAAATTACGGCTCTCTCACAGACATTTTCGAGCTGACGAACATTGCCGGGCCAGTCGAATATCATGAGCAGGTCAAGGGAGGCCTGCGAGAATCTCTTGGGAGGCAGTTTCATCTTGCCGCAAATCCTCTCGAGGAAATAATTGGCCAGCAGGGGAATATCCTCGAGCCTTTCCCGGAGTGGAGGCAAGTGTATATTCACGACATTGAGCCGATAGTAAAGGTCCTCGCGGAAATTGCCGACCTTGGTCTCCGCCTCGAGGTCTTTGTTTGTGGCCGCGACGATTCTGACATCGATCTTCCTGATCTTATTGTCGCCGACCCTGCGGATTTCGCCCTCTTGCAAAACACGCAATAGTTTGGCCTGGAACGACTTGCTGGTGTTGTTGATTTCGTCGAGAAATGCTGTCCCACCTTCGGCCACCTCGAAGAGGCCCTCCCTATCCGAGCCCGCTCCCGTGAAGGCCCCCTTTACATAGCCAAATAACTCAGATTCAAGAAGAGTCTCGGCCAGCGCCCCGCAGTCCACCGGCACGAAATTATACTTCTTGCGCGGTCCGGCAAAATGTATGGCGCGAGCCAGAATCTCCTTGCCGGTGCCTGATTCGCCCGTTATGACGACGGTAACATTGGTCTCCGCGACCGATTCGGCCATTTTGAAGACCCGCTGCATGGCCGCCGACCGCCCCACGATGTTGCCGAATCCCCAAATCGATTCCACCTGCTTTTGCAGATAAGTATTTTTCTTGAACAGGTGTTCTGCAAGCCGGGCGTTCATTATGGCGATCGCGGCCAGGTCGGCGAAATTGGTCAGAAATTCGAGATCGTCGGCAGTGAATGTCTTGCCGGAACGGCTATCGACATAGACGATCCCCAGGACCTCGCCCTTGACAGTGAGCGGCGCGCAGAGCACCGACGAGATTCTGAAATCGAGCACCGATTGTCTGGCCTCGACACCGCTTTCGGTCCTGGCCAAAAGGAGCGGCTTGCCGGTTCGGGCGACATCCATGGCGCTCGAATACGAGATGGTGGTTTCGCTCAATATATCCTCGTGCGCCAGGTTCCGGGCCACCTTCGGCTCCAGCGCCCGCTCGCTGGATTCGGACCCTTCCGCGAATAACATTATGAATCCGCGCTCACCGCCCAGAGTCTCAAGCGCTAAATCCATAATCTTGTTCAGAAGTGGATCGAGCTCCCTGATGGTGTTGATGGTACGTGTCACCCTGATCAAGACCTCGAGCCTTTCCTCGCGGGAAACCTGAATCATTTTCACATCGCCTTTCTCTTTACGAGGTTCGATCCTCAATGCCGAAAGAAGATTCTCCTGCTGTTTCCGGTCCAACCCCGCCATCGCCGCCGCTATCTCGCCTTTGAGCTTGTCCTCTTCTCTTGCCATTTCGAACTTCTCGCCGCCCGAATTCAGATATGCGATCTTCAGCGCTCTCAGCCTCCAGATTTCGGCGTGCAGATGGAGAGCGGCGGCTTTTCTGATGGCATCGTCAATGCGCGCCAGCCACAACTCGGGCATCTTGCCGCGGCCGAACTCTGCAGTTGCGTTCAGCCTCACTTTAAACGGCTCGCATCTGTCATCAGGTGAAATTTCGATATCGGCTTGCGTTATCTCCGGAAGCCGGATAGCATTGCCAATCAAAAGGGCTCGGCGGCGCCAGGCGGGATCGCCCAAATTTTCGGGGAGCGAGAGATGCTCGCGGACAAATGAAACGGCTTCGTCGATCCGGCCGGTTTCGTATTTTAATTCGCAGGTCAAAGACATGACGGCGGCCAGTTGCTCCATGTCGTTAATCTTGCGCGCAATCTCGATCGATTGGCGGGCTTCACCCTCGGCATTGCCGTAGTCGGCGATGGCAAGATAGGCTTCAGCCAGGCCGATGCGATTGGCCAGCTCGGAACGAGGCTGGCCGATTGCCAGAGAAAGTTCGAGGCCCTCGCGGTAGCTATCGAGACAATTTTTCATTTCACCCCGGCGAAAGTAGAGCAGGCCGAGATTATTCAGGGTGATAGCCTCTGATCCCTGGTCGCCGATTTCCTTGAACTTGGCAATCGCCTCGAAGAAGAATTTTTCGGCCGCCTCGAGACGCCCGCATTCGTTGTTGGTGTGGCCGATATTGAGGAGGTTGATACTCTCGATGCGGCGATCCGAGATTTCGCGAGATAATTCAAGCGATCTGGTGTAGTATTCAAGCCCCTTATCGAATTCATTTCGCGATAAGTGGAGGTTGCCCAGGTTGCCGTAGAGGTTCATGGATAGCCAGAGGAATTTGCGCTCCAGAGAAATCTCCAGGGCCCGGCGATAGAAGTCGAGGGCGCCATTGAAATCTCCCTGCCTTTTGCGAATTATGCCCAGGTAATTCAGCGCGCGACACGAACCCTCGGCGTAATCCACGAAGGAGAATAACTCAAGCGCCTGCAGATAAGAGCGCTCGGCCTCATCCAGTCGCCCCATCTTGTCATAAGCGAATCCCAGAGCGATACGGGATTTGCCGCCGAGCTTTCTTTCTTCCATTCTATCCGCTATTTCCGAGGCTTTCCGGAGGAATTCCGGGGCCTTGTCGATAGCGCCGGTGTGGACAAGATTATTGCCCAGCGCCAGCGCGGCCTCGGCCAGTTCGCGCGGCGGGCCATTCCCGCGGCTGGCGATCGTGAAGGCATTTTCGAGCGGCCCAGTGGCCTCGGCCGGAGATATGAAATCGAGCGCCTGCCCGAGGCCAAGATGGGCACGGCAAAGATCAGATCCGCGTTCGCCGGCGGCGCCCTCATCCTCGATGCATTTGACTGCCGATCTGTAAAATTGGGCCGCTTTCCCGTAGGCAAACACCATTTCCGCATTCCGGGCCGATTCGAACAGGCATTCAAGCGCCGGTCGGCAGTCGCCGGCCATGAGGTAGTGATGGCCTCTGAATTCAGGCCCGGCGCCCTGCCGGCCGTAGTATTCGGCGATGCGTCCATGATATCCTCGGCGGCTGGAATCGGGAATTCTCTCATATGCGGCTCGACGAAATTGGCCATGCGAGAAATCGAGCCGCCGTTCACCGCCAAAGAAAATCCAACTCAAGATTCCCGACTTGACCAGCTCATCGAAATTTCGGCCTACGGAGAGGTCTTGCCCGCCGATGGCGGTGATATCGTCCGGCAAGAAAGAGGCCCCGATAGCCGCTCCAATATCAACAATCGACCTCGGCCCGCGATCGAGCCGTTCGAGCCTGCGGGTCAGGATCGAGAGCACGCCCTGTGGCACGTTTAGTTTCTGGCGCCATTCGGGATCGATCCGCCACCCCGATGGTCCCCGCCCAATAAGCCCCGTAATGGAAAGCTCGTCGATAATTTCAAATGCAAACAGGAAATTGCCGCCTGATTCCCGATTGAGCTCGCCGGCAAATCCCTCCGGCTGATGCCCGGCCCCAAAAATCGCTCTTACGAATTCATCCCAGGTGGCAGAGTCGACTGGGGTAAGCTTGAGAATTCTGTCGCGGAAGACGGCTGTGGGCGGCTGCAGCGGGTCGCCGCCATCTGCCTGGGCAGTACATATGATAAAGGCCACATTTCCTTTGACCGCGGTGTCCTGGGCAGATGCCATCTGGAGGAAATCGAGCGTATCGCTATCGGCCCAATGAATATCCTCTATAACGAAAACAGCATCCGAGCGCGTGGAAAGCTCGCCGAAATAACGAAATAGGTTATCGAACATCCTGGCCCGGCTCGATTTGATTTCGGCCTCCGAAAGCTGGTGGCCGGCTTGATCCGGGAACCTCGCGGGCATGAGCCTCTTCAGATCCGGGCCATAACTTTCGAGGGCTTTCAGTTCGGGATCGAGCTCGGGTATCAGATGGTCGAGGATTTTGAGGATCGGTGAGAAGGGGCGGTGGTCGTTTTCGCGGCAATAGGCGCGATAGAATTTCCGTCCAGTGAGTTGACCGCGAATCCTGAACTCATCTATAAGCGCGCTCTTTCCCACGCCGGATTCACCGGTTATCAGAAGGATGGTGTTCCTGCCCTCCTGCCACCTCAAGCAATGATGATCGAGCCACGCCAATTCGGCGCTCCTGCCGACAAAACCGGCTCCCCGGAATTGATCAACGGGCGCCTTGACATCTCGAGATGTCAGAGCGGCATAGTCCCACAGGACTTGTTGTAGCGAGCCATATCGCTTGCCCGGGTCGACAGCGATCATCTTTTGGATAATGGCTTCGAGCTTCTGACCTCCGTATTCATCGGGCAGGGGTCCGGGCGACGGTATCTCTGTCAATTTTCGAGTCAGGATTTCATCCGGGTTGTGGCCGAAAAGAGGTTGGCCGGTTGTCAGTTCGTAACATATCAGTCCAAGCGAGTATATGTCGGAGCCCGGCCCCATGCCTTGACCAAGAAGCACCTCCGGCGCCACATAAGCGGCGCTTCCAACAGAGCCATAACCTCCGGCCTGCATCATTATCGAGGCCAGACCGAAATCTCCGAGCCGGAAATTGCCGTCCTTGTCTATCAGGATATTTTGAGGCTTGATGTCACCGTGGATAATATCCTGACGATGAATGTAATCCAGAGCCTGGCAGACGGAATTGAAGAATTGAACGAATCTTTCGGGCGGCAGGGTTTTGTGCCTGCTAAGATCGCCGCATTCGGCGTATTCCATTGTAAAATACGATCCACGCTTGGGGTCGATACCATAATCGAAAACCGGTATGAGATTTGAATGCGAGAGGCGGGTCATCAGCACGAACTCACGGCCTAAATCGGTTTTTCCCGCCTGAAGACGTTGGTGCAGGATTTTCAGGCATACGACCTTGTCATCACGGCAGTCGCGCACAACGAAAGTGCTTCCAAAAGCGCCCTGCCCCAATTGCTGCCGGATTTCGTATCTCTTGTCGATCAGCTCCATACGCCAATACCAAGTAAATGGCCTACATTCGAACTGTTACAAAATTCTACAACAGAATATAGTTAATAATTTCGAATTGGCAATGGCGAAATTGAGGTATCGATTATACTTCTCTAAGAATTTGACCTTTAAGAAGTTAGAAGCAGCTATATAAGCTGATCGGCCTGAAGTTTCTCGATAAGCTTGCTAACCACTTCGTCGACCTCACCGCTTATGATTGCGCCGGCTGGCCGGGATTTGGGAGGCTCAACAGATTTGATGGAAATTGATGATTTCAGGTCGACTCCCAGGTCTGATGCTGTCATTTTCTTAATCTCGGCCTTCTTGGCCTTCATCTTTCCCTTTAGCGACGGTAGCCGAGGTTCATTAATCTCCTTGACCACCGAACAGACGGTCGGCAGGGGCGACTCGACGATATCGTAGCCGTTATCGGCAGTTCGCCAGGCTACCACCCGGCCCTCTTCAACAATATCGAACTTTTTGACAAACCCGATTTGTGGCCAGTCGAGGTGGGCGGCCACGGCTGCGGTGACAACCGAGGCGTCATCGTCGTTGGCCTGTTTGCCGGTCAGGACCAACTGGATACCGCCGATTTTCTTTATCGCCTCGGCCAGCACTTTGGCGTTGGTCTGGGGATCGATTGACAGGAAATCGCCCGACTCGACGTGATAAGCCTCATCAATTCCGAGCGCCAGGACATCGCGAAGGGCGCCCTCAGCCGAGGTCCCCCCAAACGTGACGGCCACGGCAGTACCGTTGGTCTTTTCCTTGATACGGAGGGCCTCCTCGACCGCGTACTCATCGAATGGATTTAATATCAGGGCCGAATCGGGCCACTTGATATCGTTGGGGGCCACGGTGACCTCGGATAGTTGCGGGGTCTGTTTAATGAGAACGGCAATTTTCATAGTGCTATTCCTTAAGTCGATCATGTCTAAATTTCGCTCAAAAGATGGGCCCAGGCCCTCCTACTTGATATTTCAGAATCATAAGAATCTAACTGGTTACCAACCTGGGCTAAAAAATCCCTTCTTCCATCTTCTCCTATCAGCGCCAAAACAACAGTTGCCAAAGAAAAGAAGTCAATCACATAATAGTTGTGGCCTATGACAAACTCATTTTGGATAAGCTGGTTTATCTGGGCTTCATCTTCTGAAGCGATTCCCCTTTGGGCGATAAATAAAACTTCGGAGATTTTTCTTTCTCGGATTGCGGGAATCTTTCCCCTGATCTGATTGACGGTCAGGATTCTATCCTTGACTTCGACCGCCAAAATTAATTCGCCGTCTTCCGACAAACACTCCAAGTCGGCCGCTAGACCTGTTGATGCATCAGATGCCGTAATATGAGCACGTTCGACCTTGCTGAATAACTTCATGCGGTCGCCAATTACCATAAAGATGGCGGAGGTTAATGCGAGCAACCTGTCGCCCCCTGAAAGATCATGAAGGAAATCGCCAATAAGCATCATGGCTTTGTCCAGGCTGATTCGCAACGGTGAGGGATATGTAATTTTAATGGTAGCAAGACGATTATAGATTTCTCTTGAAACCTGCCTAAATATGGACATAGTGTAATTGGGATCATCGGCCTGCTCTATAGAATCGAGGACCTTACACAGACAATCCCATACAGTTTTATTTTTCTGCGATTTCCGATATTTGGCTGAAAACTCCGGTACCCGTAAAGGATTATTTACATATGGCTCAGTCGATCCACCCAAAACGCCATTGTTTTGTTGATCAAATGGTACTATCATCTTATGGGCAATTGTTCGCGCATCAAAAGCGCCCTTGCCCCCTAGACTGGCTTGAATACATCTCGAGTTCAATTTGGGATTGGCCAATTTCGCCACGAGTTGTGTTGGTAAAACGTATCTATATGTTTTAACAGGTGAATTTATTGAAGAATTTATACAATGTAAAATATCGTCGTTAATTGACGCCGAAGGATTCTCTTCCGGAGCGGATTCTATTATTTCCTTCCAAATGCGTTCAAGTATATCCGCGCTTTCGGCTATAAAATCCTTGGGCATTTTAATCCAATCAGTAATTCATCCATAGCGCCTCTACCCTGGGCCGCTTTACAGAATGGCAGTTCTTCTCGGGCGCTTCCGTTAGTCGCCATGCTTTGTATAGGGTATCCATTAAATCGCATCTATAACCAGAAATGGCGGCTTTTCCTTTTATTTTCGATAAGGTTTTCGAAAGATCGATATGCTCCGCATCGCTCATTTCAAAACCGTATGCATTTGAATCGCCCCTGGCTTGATGCGGGTAAGGGGGATCGCAATAAAACAAGGTCCCTTTATCGTCGTATAGTCTAATAATATCAATAGCAGGTCTGTTTTCTATCTGAACCCTAAGCAACCTCTCGGCGATGAATGGAAGACCATCCACGCTACCCAACCAACGGGAAACGACGCCGGACATGCCCCCACGACTCGTATTTTTGCAATTAGCCCATCTTCCCAGGGAAGCAGTCTGAGCTAATCCTGTTCTAACTTGTCGCGCCCTCACATAAAACCTACGTGCCCGCTCCAAGTCAGGCAAATGCGGCCCATAATCGGTCACGGCAATGTAAAATTCTTCTCTTGAAAAAGGGGTTAGGCCGATAGCTTCAATAAGCTCTTCCTTATTGTCTCGTAGGACCTTGAAAAAGTTGACGACTTCTCCATCAATATCGTTATAAGTTTCAACGGGAGATGGCTTTCTATTTAGCAATACTGCCGCTGACCCGCCGAAGGGTTCACAATAATGATGGCTTTCAGGCAATAAGGGCAACAGCCAATTCAAATGGCTGTACTTTCCTCCATACCACCCGAAGCTGATTATTTTCTTATTTTTCGAAATGCTTTTAATATTGTTAAAGCTATTGCAATTAATTTCAATAGGCGACGGTTTTCTGCTCATGGCAATAAGTTACCATAATCTTTGTCTGGTGGCAACTGCAAAGAATAATATGCACAAAGCGAACTAGAAAGAATTCAAAGCCCCTCTACTCGTTCGGCTCAAGTTGGGCGTTTTCCTCCATGCGGGCCAGCGATTCGAGAGCCATTTTGGCAGCCTTCTGTTCGGCTTCCTTCTTGGTCGCGCCCTGGCCGCTCCCAAGTTTGATCCCGTCGACCGAGACCGACATAATGAAGGTCTTGATATGATCGGGACCGAGTTCCTCCATGACCTCGTAACGGGGGCTGCCCCGACCCTCGCCCTGCATCCGCTCCAGAAGCTCGCCCTTGTAGTTGAACATGGCCTCATCCTTGATGAGGTTCTCGAAATCCTCGAGCAACACCCTCTTGACAATGGCGGCCGCGGGAGCCAGCCCGCCGTCGAGATAGACGGCCCCGATAACCGCCTCCATGGCATCGGCGATAATAGAGGCTTTGAGACGCCCGCCCGATTTCTCCTCCTCGGAGCTCAGGTAAATGAAATGGCCGAGGTTGAGCTTACCTGCCACTTTGGACAGCATGGCCTCGTTGACAAGGGCGGCCTTTATCTTGGTGAGGTTACCCTCGTTATATTCGGGAAATCTCTTGAAAAGGAACTCCGAGACGACCAGCCCCAGAACGGCATCGCCAAGATACTCCAGGCGTTCGTTGGCCAGGCCGCCGGAAACGCTGGAGCGGTGCGAGAGAGCCTTGGCCAGGATATTTTCGTCCTCAAAAACATATCCCAGAACCGATTCGAAATTGTCCAGGGACTTTGAGCGCTCCCTGGAAAATAGTCTCTTAAAAAATGAGAATGCCATCAGGCGTGATCTTCCAGCCTCCCGACTGCCAGGGTGGTATTATGACCGCCGAACCCGAATGAGTTGGAAAGCGCATATTTGATATCGGCCGGGCGCGCCTTGTTGGGGACATAGTCGAGATCGCATTGCGGATCCGGATTTTCCAGGTTGATAGTAGGGTGGATGGTACCGTGGCCGATTTGAAGTATGGTGGCGACGAGCTCGGCGGCGCCGGCGGCCCCCAACATGTGCCCGAAAATCGATTTGGTCGAATTTACCGGGATCCTATAGGCGCGCTCGCCGAAAACGGTCTTGACCGCCATGGTTTCGGCGATATCGCCCAGATCGGTAGCTGTGCCGTGGGAGTTGATATAATCGATGTCGTCGGGCGTCAAACCGGCATCCTCGATGGCGGCCTTCATGCTCCTGGCGGCGCCATCACCATCGGGGGACGGCGCCGTTATATGATAGGCATCGGCCGACATACCCATACCGAGCAGTTCGGCATAGATCCTGGCCCCGCGGGCCCTCGCATGGGAAAGCTCTTCGAGAATCAGGATCGCCGCGCCCTCGCCCATCACGAAGCCGTCGCGGTCTTTGTCGAACGGCCTGGAGGCCTTTTGGGGCTCGTCGTTTCTTGTCGAAAGCGCCCTGGAGGCGCAAAAACCGGCAAATCCTGTCATGGTGATGCTGGCCTCGGCTCCACCGGTCAAGAGAACGTCGGCCGCTCCCCGCTGGATCAGCATTAAGGCATCGGCGATGGCGTTGCTCGATGATGCGCAAGCCGAGACGGTGGCGAAATTGGGCCCCTTCAGGCCGAATCGAATACTCACCAGGCCGGCGGCCATGTCGGCGATCATCATGGGGATGAAGAACGGCGAGAGTTTGAGAGGCTGGCCCTGGACGATAAGGGTATGCTGTTTCTCGAAAGTTTCGATGCCTCCGATGCCGGATCCTATAACCACTCCGGCCCTTCTCAGATCGATAGAACCGAGGTCAAGTTTCGCGTCGGCAATCGCCTCGCCCGCTGCATGCATCGCATATTGCTGCGACAGGTCCATCCTGCGGGCCTGCTTCTTGTCGACATACTTGTCGGGGTTGAAACCCTTGATCTCGGCGGCGATCCTGGTGGGAAAGGCCGAGGCGTCAAACTTGGTAACAGGGCCGACACCCGAATTTCCAGAGACGAGATTTTCCCAGAAAAGGTCGAGGCTGTTGCCGATCGGGGTAACGACTCCGATACCGGTAATCACGCCCCGGCGGTACTTCTTATTTTCCATCAGCCTTTCTTTTCCTGATGCTTATTAATATAGTCGATGGCCTCGCCGACGGTGGTTATCTTCGATGCTTCTTCCTCGGGAATGGTGCAATCGAATTCCTCTTCGAGGGCCAGGATCAATTCCACCTGGTCCAAGGAATCGGCATCGAGATCATCGACAAAGGATGCCTCGGGAACAACCTTCTCCGCATCGACCCCCAGATTCTCCGCGATAATCTCTTTGACTCTTTCTTCAATTGACGCCATTAAGTCCTCCTTAATAATTAGGGTAGGTTGATTAGATATATCATTCGCTTATTGCCTTACATGAGCATGCCGCCGTCGCAGTTAATCACCAGGCCGGTTAAATACTCCGCCTTGTCGCCGGCCAGGAAGGAAACCACCCTGGCCACGTCCTGTGGAGTCCCGGGCCGCTTGATCTGCAGCATCGACATGTATGCTTCCTTGACCGCTTCGGGAAGCTTCTCCGTCATTTCGGTCTGGATATACCCCGGAGCCACGGCGTTGACCGTGATATTTCGCGAGCCCAATTCCTTGGCCGATGATTTCGTCAGGCCGATCAGCCCGGCCTTGGAGGCCGAATAGTTGGCCTGCCCGGGATTGCCCATCACGCCGACCACCGAGGAAATGTTGATGATGCGGCCCCAGCGGTTCTTCATCATGATACGGGCGGCGGCCTTGGTGCAGAGGAATGCGCCTTTCAAATTGACTGAGAGCACCAGGTCCCAGTCTTTCTCATCGAGCCGGAGCAAGAGGCCGTCGCGGGTGATGCCCGCATTGTTGACCAGGATATCGACCGCGCCGAATTTTCCGACCGCGGCGGCGAACATCCGTTCGACATCCGCGGATTTTGAAACATCGCCGCTGGTGGCCAGCGTCTCAATCCCGCCGCCGGCCAGCTTCTCGGCCGCCTCGGAGGCGGCGTCGGCCATAATATCGGAGATCACTATCGAGCAACCATCGGCGGCCAGCTCGGAGGCAATGGCATAGCCGATTCCCCGGGCGCCTCCGGTCACGAGAGCTGTTCTTCCGGCCGAACTCACGCTTACGGCCTCACACGCGCGTAGAGGTTCATATATTGGTCGAGGCTGTCGAGGGTGTCGACTCCCAGAATCTCGATGTCGGGGTATTCGAGCGACCGCTTGACTGTCCCCTGGAGCACTTTTCCCGGGCCGATCTCGACGAATCTCCTGACCCCATCGCGATACATATTTTGCAGAATCGGGTACCACATCACCGGGCTCAGGATCTGCCGCACGAGTAACTCGCGAAAAGTCTCGCCATCCAATACCGGCTCGGCCGAGACATTGGAATAAATCGGATAGCGGAAGTTCTGGAAAGTCAACTCCGCGATCTGTTTCTTCATTACCTCGGATGATTCCGACATCAATGATGAATGATACGCCCCTGAAACCGGAAGAGGCATGATCCTTTTCGCCCCGGCTTCCTTGAGCCGGTTGCCGGCCTCCTCTACCGCGCCCTTCTCCCCGGAAATAACGACCTGGTCGGGATAATTATAATTGGCAGGCACTACTATTCCATCGACCGATTTAATGATGCTTGCGACCTCATCGTATCCCAGGCCGATTACGGCGGACATGGCGCCGGAGGTCCTGTCGCAATCCTCCTGCATGGCGGCGCTGCGCCTGGCAATGGCGATCAAGGCGTCGTCGAGATCGAGCGCGCCGGCCGCAACCAGGGCGCTGTATTCGCCCAGCGAATGCCCGGCGGCGCTGGATGCGGCCACGAAATTCTCCTTGAGAACCATGCTGATGGCGCAGGAGTGAATGAATATTGCAGGCTGGGTGTTGGCGGTCAGCTTAAGCTTGTCCTCAGGCCCGTCGAAACAGACCTCGGCCAGGTCGAAACCGAGCTTTCCCGCGGCTTTCTCGAAGAGCTCCCGGACAGAATCGAATTCCTCGAATAGATCCCTCGCCATTCCGACATATTGCGAACCCTGACCGGGAAACAGCAACGCCGTTTTCAGTTCATTACCATTCAATTAACGCGGACCCCCATGTAAAACCGGCGCCAAATGCCACCAGAACAATCTTATCCCCGCTCTTGATACGTCCCTCTCGAACAGCTTCGTCGAGGGCGATAGGTATTGAAGCCGCTGATGTATTGCCGTACTTATGTATATTAACGTAGACCCGATCCATCGGAAGTTTAATCCGCTTGGCCGTCGCCTCGATTATGCGAATGTTGGCTTGATGCGGTATCATAAGATCGATGTCTTCACCTCTCAGGCCGCTCCGCTCCAATATGGCAGAGGCGGCCTCGCCCATGGCCTTGACTGCTGCCTTGAATACTTCCGGGCCCTCCATGCGAATATACCTGTCGTCGTGACAGACATTATCCACCGTTAGAGGCACCTTGGTTCCCCCGTAAGGGATTTGGAGCAGATGGGCAAGCGAGCCATCCCCTTTGATGTATGTATCGAGAATCCCGCCGGGCTTTCCGGATGGACTGACAATCGCCGCCCCGGCGCCATCGCCGAAAAGAACACAGGTATTCCTGTCTTTCCAGTTCGTAAAGCGGGACAGCAACTCCACGCCGATGACGAGCACATTTTTCATCTGGCCGGTCAGGATGAATGAGCGCGCGATGGACAGCCCATAGATAAAACCAGAACATGCCGCCACTATATCCATGACGGCTGCATTGGTGGCGCCGAGCTTATCCTGGAGCAGGCAGGCGGTCGACGGCAGCGGCGCATCGGGGCAAACCGTGGCCAGGATGATCATATCGATTTCTTTGGGGCCGATGCCGGCCATTTCCATCGTCTTCAAGGCGGCGTCCCGGGCTAAATCCGAGCCGACAATTCCGGGCGGCGCGATGCGGCGTTCCTTGATGCCGGATCTCTCGGTAATCCATTTATCGCTTGTATCGACCATTTTTTCCAGATCGGCATTCGTAAGCACCTGGTTCGGAGCGGCTGAACCGGTCCCCGTTATTCTGACATATTTTTCCATAATGATTATTGACTTTGTTCTACCTCGGATGGGGCGAAAGAGCCATTGGCAGCCAGCCTGGCCTCGATGAGCCGATTAATTTTCCTCTCCACCATGGTGCGCGCCATTCCGACAGCGTTCTTGATTGCCTTGGGTGATGATTTGCCGTGACAGATTATGGAAACGCCGTTGATGCCCAGAAGAGGCGCACCGCCATATTCCGCATAATCGAGATTCTTTTTTAGATCCTTAAAAGCCGGCGCCAGCAATAGGGCGCCGATCTTGGCCAGGAGGTTGACCCTGACCTGGCGCCTGACAAGCTCGCCCAGGAAGCTGTCGATCGATTCCGCAAATTTCAAGATGATATTACCGACGAAGCCATCGCAAATGACAACATCGGCCTTGCCCTTCAAGATGTCGCGGCCCTCGATGTTGCCGGCGAAATTCAAATCGGCGGCCGACAGGAGCTTGTGCGAGGCTATGGTCAGCTCATTTCCTTTCGATTTTTCCTCGCCGATCGAAAGAAGCCCCACGCGCGGGTTTTCGTTGCCGAAAATTTGCGAAAAGTAAATCGAACCCATCAGTCCGAATTGAAAGAGGTTCTGAGCCTTGCAATCGGAATTGGCGCCGACATCGAGAACCAGCGCGGCGCCCCGCTCGGTCGGGAAGAAAGCCCCGATGGCTGGTCGGTTGACAGCCTGGAGGCGTCCCAGCACGATCAGCGAGGCGGCCATGACAGCCCCGGTGTTTCCCGCCGAGATAAAAGCATCCGACTCGCTCTTCTTCTGCAGGCCCAGGGCGACCACAATCGAGGAGTCCGGTTTTTTTCTGACAGATTCGGCCGCCTCCTCGGCCATATCGATCACCTGGCTGCTGTGAATCACGTTTATGGGCAGCTCGCCGGCATTTAGGTTATTAAGCTCGGCCTCGATCTGCGCCTTATCGCCGACCAGCGTCAACTCCGTGTCATTGCCGTAGGCTCTCTGGGCGAGCACGGCGCCGGCGACGATGGAGAACGGCGCGAAGTCGCCTCCCATGGCATCAACGGCGATCTTGATCTTGCTCGTTTCGGGCCTCACTGAGTTTCGGTGACAGCAACGACCTCGCGACCCTTATACCAGCCGCAATGGGGGCAGATCTGATGCGACAGCTTGGGTTGATGGCAATGATTACATTCAACCAAATTGGGCTTGTCGAGCTTCCAATGTGTCCGTCTCTTGCGTCCCCGCGCTCTGGAATGTCGCCTTTTTGGTAGCGGCATAATACTCCTTTAGAAAAAGATAGAATTCAGCGCCGGCCTTCTCGGCGGCGCATTACCGGCCAATTCGAAAATTATTCATCAAAAAGCTGCTTGAGCGAGTCCCATCTTTCGTCGGTCTTATCCGGGGTGCAGTCGCATTCGGTTTCGTTGAGGTTGACTCCGCACATCGGACACAGCCCGCGGCAGCCTTCATAGCACAGCGGCTTCAATGGCAACTCTAATATGATCGATTCGCGAATTCTATCGGAAATTTCGAATTCGCCTGTAGTTTTCGGCAGAATAACAAAGTCATCGGCGTCGGAGAACTCCGGCTGATTCGAGTCGAGCAACTGAATTACGAACTGGACCCTGGGGTTCAGCTCCATCTCGAAAATATCGAGGCAGCGGGCGCATTCCATCTCGATTGTCGACGAGATCCGGCCCTGAACGATGATCTCATCGCCCGATTTGGCCGCCGATAAGATGACTTCGATGGGTTCCGGGAATTCGAACCCTTCGGCGGCCAATTCGAGGTCCTGCGCGAGCTCGGAAAAATTGAACTCGTTACCCTCGGGCTTTATCAGTCGCAAATCCAACTTCATTGCGGTCGAAATTAACATCCTCTCAATATGTGTGTCAAGGCAATTTTGCCCGCGCCCGGTTAATCGGCCGCGGCGCCAAAGATATATAAAGCCATGAACTTGCATTGCCCATCAGAATTACTATATTTCGCTGAAGCGATGCAACTAATACAATTAGAAAAACGTAATTCAGTCATGAGGAAATCTCTTTTTCCGCATTTCACTTTCTCCAGAATGATTCTAATTTCGTTAATACTTCATAACTTCGCGGCCGGCGGCGATGAATTCAAGCCTAACATGAAACCGAGCCTCTCGGTCCCCCGGACAAATCAGCCGATCGTTATCGATGGCATAATCAATGAAGCCGCCTGGGGAATGGCCGCATGCGCCTCGAATTTCGCCGAATATAATCCCGGCGACATGATCAGGCCGCCGGTCGATACTAAGACCCTCCTGACCTACGACGATGCCAATTTGTACGTGGCATTTATAGCCGAGGATGACCCGAAGTCGGTCCGTGTTTCGATACGCGACCGCGACGAGGCCTGGCAGGACGACAATGTCGGCATCATGCTCGATACCTACGGCGACGCCGCCTGGGCCTATGAGATCTTCTGCAATCCAGTAGGGATACAAGGAGACATCCGCTGGACAAGCGGCAGCGAAGACATCGGATTCGATATCATATTTTATACCGCCGGAATTCTCACCGATTCGGGATACCAGGTCGAGATGGCCATACCATTCAAGAGCCTGCGATTCCCGAACAGGCCGACGCAGATATGGCGGGCGACGTTCTGGCGCAACCATCCGCGCGGGTCAAGAGGCCAATACTCGTGGGCCGCGATCGATAAGAACGTGGCCTGCTTCCCCTGCCAGTTCGGGACATTGACAGGTATTGAGAATGTCAGGCCCGGGCGCGATTTTGCGTTACTGCCATCGGTGACGGGATTTCAGACGGCCACGATTCGCAATGATACGATTCCCAATTCCGGACTGGCATACGACAATATCGACGGCCGGCTTTCGCTGGGTGTGAGGTATTCGCTGTCGTCGAGCTCAACCATCGAGGCCACCTATAAACCCGATTTCAGCCAGGTGGAATCGGATGCGGCGCAGATCGATGTCAACACCACATTCGCCCTTTTCTATGACGAGCGCCGTCCATTCTTCCAAGAGGGCAGCGAACTCTTTTCGACCTGGATGAGCGCCGTGTATACACGATTGATCAACGATCCGTTGTTCGCCGGCAAGATCATCGGGCGAATGAGCCACACCAATTTTGCCGTCCTGGGAGCCCGGGATGAAGAATCGCCGGTCGTGATTCCTCTCGAGGAGCGGGGGTACGTTCTTTCTGCGGGGAAAAGCACCTCGACGATAGTCCGTGTCCGGCATTCGTATTATGAGGATTCATTCGTGGGGGCGATCTTGACGTCGCGGGATTTCGATAGAGGTGGTTCGGGCACGCTGGGGGGTATCGACGGGCGACATCGCATATTGGAGAAGTATGCGTTCTGGTACCAGGGCCTGGTCAGCCGCACGCAGGAGCCGGATGACTCGGTGTTAACTGCGGATATCGAGCAAGAGTATTTCGAGCGCGGCAGGCATACGGCGGCGTTCGATGGCGAGAAGTATTGGGGGCACGGCGGCTATCTGGGGCTCTCGCGCGATTCTAAACTCTGGAATTTCAGCATTGACTACCTCGACAAGAATCCCACGTTCAGGACCAGCAATGGATTTGCGTCACAAAACGACCATCGGGAACTTTCGACCTGGCAGGGGCTGAACCTCTATCCCAATACCAAATGGGTGACACGTTTGACTCCCAATTTGGTGCTCGGCCAGGTCTGGAATTACGATGGCAAACGCAAGGATGAATGG
>Ga0154764_1137_pt1 | contig 21355 bp, 13 predicted proteins | sample Rifle2008BG16ft_FD_105772 | JGI IMG/M metagenome (GOLD analysis project Ga0154764, IMG submission 105772) | candidate division Zixibacteria bacterium RBG_16_53_22
AGCAAGTCAATTGCCACCAAAGTAATCGAGCGATGGCCGGATATCCGCCTCCATCTCCGAGTCCATTAAGGTGCCCGGAGAAAACGGGATATTAGATAATCGCACTTAGCAGAATATAAGCCCCTATCCCGAACAATCCCGCGCCGGGGAATGTAAAGACCCAGGCTAACAATATATTCGTCATAACCGGCCAACGAACATTGCTCAGCCGATGCGCCACCGCGGTGCCGGCAATGGAGCTGGTGGCTATTTGCGTGGTCGAGATAGGCGCACCCACCAGCGAGGCCACCAGAATCGAGGTCCCTGCCGCGGCCTCGGCCGCCGCCCCGTCGATCGGCTCGTGCAAGTCGGTCATCTTCTTGCCCATTGTCCTGATGATCCGCCAACCGCCCACGGAGGTCCCCAGGCCGATCATGAACGCCGAGGCCACCCGCACCCACAGCGGCACGTGGAATTCCTTGAGCACCCCCGCCGAGAGCAACGCTACAGTGATCACACCCATGGCGTTCTGGGCGTCGTTCATGCCATGCGCAAGCGCCACGAACGAGGCCGTCAGCACCTGAAGTTTCTTGAACACCCATGCCGTTTTTCGGTAGTTGGCTTTCCAGACCGCCCAGCTGAATATCGCCATCAGGGCGATCCCCAGCAGGGTTCCGAAAATCGGTGAGATAAACATGAAGATGAGGACTTTCTTGATACCGGTCCAGACGAGGACGTCGAAATTAAAATTGTTGGCGAACAGACCAACGCCGATCAGACCCCCAACCAGGGCATGAGTCGAACTCGACGGCAGGCCGAAATACCAGGTGAAATATCCCCACAAGACCGCGCCCAGCACGGCGGCCAGCAGCATCGGCATGGTGATGAAATTGCTGTCGACTACCCCCTTGCCAATCGTGTAGGCTACCGCCGTATGCAGCAGCCCGCCCACGAAATTGAGTGTCCGCGCGAGAATTATGGCATTACGAGGCGAGAGGGCATGGGTCGCGATAGTGGTGGCGATGGCATTGGCGGCGTCGTGGAAGCCGTTGACGAAATCGTACATCAGCGCCGCGCCGATGATGGCGATGAGGAGAATCTGGTCAGACATTCCTGGCCACCATCCTCTTCAGGGTGGCGGTCACATCGGAACAGGCGTCAATGGCGCGTTCGAGCTCGGCGTAGACCTGGCGCAGGATGAAAAACACCGCCGTATGCCTGGTATATTCGGCATTGCCGACTATCAAAGGCACGATCTGCTCCGGTGACGGCGATGTCGGCAGAGCCTTGATCCTTTCCTCGAGTTCCTCTCGGTCCTGGCGAATTTCCTGGAAACGGCGGCGCAACCCCTCGTGGTAGATGACATCGGCCCTGGTCTCGAGCTGGTCGACCGCCCGGAAGAAAGGATCGAGGTTGCGGTTGCGCGCCAGCGATTCCACCGCCTTGGCGATCTCGCGGCAGGCCTCGTTTATGATCGGGGCCAATTCCCGCATCTCCTTGTCGCTCGAGGGGAAATCGTAGACCACGTAACGGTTGGCGGCGTGGCCGATATATTTGATAATCCTGACCAGCTCCTCGATGAACTGGCTGATTTCGGCCCGGTCGAACGGCGGCTGCTGGGCCCGCTGCAGGAGGGCCTCGATCGATTCGGCTATCCGGTTGCAGCGCGTCAAGGCGTTCGAAATTCGAACCTCAACCTCCGCCCGATCGGCAATGAACGATTCGAACAATAGGATGAGCAGTTCGCTGGACTCGACGATGGTCGATGTCAATTCGTTGAAAAGAACGTAGAATTCCTTATCCCTCGGCGGGAGTAACCGCACCCCTTTTATTTTCTTCAGATAGTCGATCAAGGTCATCGATTCTATATCTCCCTCGCATGTTTCACGTGAGGCCGCCCCTGGTGGTTTTCTTCGTGGCCCATTGTAAGATATTTTAGCGCGCGTTTCAACCGATAACCTTGCCGCGCACCTCTTATGATAAAAATAGACTTGACAACCGCTTAATCGGCCATTATCCTGACAGATGGCAGACATTTCAGGAGGTCTGAGAGTACAAACCACTCATAACTGTTGGTTCGAGTAATTTGCCGCTTTTCGGGCGGCGCCTGAAAACAAAACGCCTCTTTCGCGGGGGCCTCGAGAAACCTCGGCCTCCAAGGAGGATGAAATGAATCTTTCATCTCGCGCCCGTCGTCTGCCCATACGGGTCCTGGGACCGCTAATCATAATGACTGTTCTAATTGTGTATAGCCAGGTTTCGGCCCAGGAGCCGATACGGGTGGCCCTCGGCAACCCTGACTGCACGACGTTCGATGTGCCCGCCCAGGGCGACGTTGCATTCCCCGTGTGGGTCGATTTTCCATATCCGGTCGGAGCCGGCTCAATGGTGTTTATCATTGTCGATTCCGTGGTGACCGAATGGCTGGGAGTCAACTTTCTCCTTCCCTGGGATTACCAGTATAACATCAACAGCGGCACCTTGAGCTTGTCTTTCGCCATCACCGAGTATTACCCCCACCCCCCCCCCCCCTTTCGGCTGGCCGACCTCATATTCGCAATCGATGCCAGCCTGCCGTATTACGGCGATACGATACAGGTGATAACCGTGAGCAACTTAGGCTTCTCCGATACGACAGGTTATATACTGTTCCCTGATTCCCATTGTGTCTCCCCCCTCTGTATCGAGTGCCAGACCTCGGTGGACGACCCAATTCATCTGCCGGAGCAAATTACCTGTTCTGCCTACCCCAATCCATTCAATTCCTCGGTGGCCATAAACCTTAGCTTGCCACGGGAAGGTTATTTGAATCTTTCAATCTATGATATCGCCGGACGGGTTGTCAGGTGCCTATATGATGGCAGGATGTCGGGCAGCGTAAATATTCTATGGGATGGGGCAGACGAATCCGGCCGCCAGGTTTCTTCGGGGATTTATTTTTATGAAATTGAATATGATGGACTGAAGTTTGGTTCGAAAACTACACTTCTAAAGTGAGTGCCCGTGGAGGTTGAGTAACATGAAGACGCACAAAATAATCTTGGCAATTTGCATCATGGCGAGTATTGCCCAAGCCCAGGATCTCCGCCAGCCGGATTCACTGATCATTGGAAACCTAGACAGAACACCTGTTGTCACCGGCCTCGGCGCGCAGATCGTGGTCCCGGTGTGGATTAAGATGGACGATACTGTTGCATACATGATCATGCCGGTCGCCAGCAACAACGAGTTCATCGCCTCCCGCGACAGCGGGCTATTTTACGCCCCCTTCAGCCAATGGCCGGAGATAAATTTCTATCCCCCCGATACCGCCAACCCGGTATCGGGATTTACCAATCAGTGCCTGACCGCATTTAATCCGTTATGGAACCCTCCCATCCCCCCGGGCGAATTCATGAATCAATGGGTACATGTGGCCGATTTTCTCATGACAACGACAACCGACTCGGCCGCCCTGGGCTCCCTGACCTATCTCTCGGAGGGTCATAGCTTCTACGATGGCGTGCGCTTCCAGACCCTTCATGGCCAAGTCGTGTTTACCCCAGCCATAGTCTGGGGGGGTATACTGATCGGTCAGGTAAACGACATTCTCATCGTCGGCAACTTGGACCGCTCCCCGATGGTGGTTAGCCCCGGCCAGCAGGTGACCGTGCCGGTCTGGTTCTGGTCAAATCCTGTAAATATCGACTCGCTGACATTCGCCCACATTCCTGTGGCAAGCGACAATGCCTTCGTGATCAGCCGCAACGGCGGTAATCTCGGTTGGCCGCTTTCGGAATGGGACGATGCTTCGTTTTTATTCCCAAACGCTGATTGTAATGAAGCGGGTTTTACCAATCAGGGCATTTTGGGATTTGCCTGCTTGACAGATACATGCAACGATAATGTCTGGCTTTATACTGACGGAGAGTATTGGCATATTGCCGATTTCAATTTGACCATTCGCAGCGATACCCTGCTTATCGGAGATACCACGCGCTTGATCGAGGGGTGTGATCCGGCCAACGCGGGCATGATGTTTACATGCTCAAATGATATGAGCGCGCATATTCCCCACGCCTTTTTCAACCTCCTGCAGATCGAACGACTGTCCGGCGACGCCAACTTCTCGGGGGCTGTCAACGGTATCGACGTTACCTACATGGTGGCCTACCTTAAGGGATTCGGCCCGGCGCCCGTGCCTTACCTTGCAGGCGACGCTAATGGCGACTGCAACGTCAACGGCATCGACGTTGTCTACCTGGTGGTCTATCTCAGGGGTATCGGCGCGCCGCCAATACGGGCAGATTGCGCTCAGTAACAGCCACCTGGGTAACTAAAGTCCATTTTCATCCAGCATATGCGATTTAGCTGGGGGCCCGGAACCAGCAATTCCGACAATCTGTTTTTATTTTCATACACGCCCTGCCCTGCAGTCATTAGTCAGAGGATGTTAGGTGTCTAAAATCATCGCCGCCGCAATAGCCGTTCCGCCCCACGATATCCCGCAAGAAATCGCCGTCGATTTCGCGCGAAGGCACTTTGGCCCGCACTTCGCCGACATCGAGCGGCTTCTCCCGATATTCCCGGCCTCGCGCATCAAAAACCGGCAGTTTTGCATGCCGCCGACGTGGTATGCCTCGCCCAGATCATTCAAGGATAAGAACGATGCCTTTATCGAGTGGGCCTGCCGCCTTGGCGCGGAGGCCTCCCGGCGCTGCCTCGACCGAGCCGATTTGGTGGCCTCTGACATAGATCATATCATCTTCGTCTCAACGACCGGTTTGGCTACACCATCCATAGACGCCCGTCTTTTGAATATCCTCGGATTTCGCAGTGATATCAAGCGCACGCCGATCTGGGGCCTGGGTTGTGTCGGCGGGGCCATGGGCCTTTCCCGGGCTTCGGAATTGATAGCGGCCGAACCGGAGGCGAAGGTTCTTCTCGTGGCGGTCGAACTCTGCGGGCTGACATTCCAGTTTGATGACTGGGGCAAGAGCAACCTCGTGGCCACAGCGCTGTTCGGCGATGGCGCCGCCGCTGTCATTCTCTCTGGGGAGGGCGACGGACCGGAGATACTCGGCACACAAAGCACCACCTGGCCCGACTCGCTCGACGTTATGGGCTGGAATATCCTGAATGAGGGGATGCAGGTGGTCTTTGCCCGGGCGATTCCAACCATTGTCAGGGAGCGCGCCAGGCGAAACTTCAATGATTTTCTCGCATCCCACAATGTAAGTCTCGCTGATATAACCCATTTCCTGATACATCCCGGAGGGGCCAAGGTAATCGAGGCTTACAAGGAAGCGCTATGTCTTGACTCCGACCGGCTAAAATTATCAGAGGAAGTCCTCAGGGATCATGGCAATATGTCCTCGGCGACAGTGCTATATATCCTGGAGCGTTTCCTGCGTGAAAAGAATAATGGGGACAAGTCGCTGGGTCTGATATCGGCCCTGGGGCCGGGCTTCTCGTCGGAACTTATCCTGTTCAAGTCGTAAGAGCGGGGATTGATTTTTTCCGGGCCGGCGGCTGCCGACACCGCTTTCGGCCACGGACCGGTGAGTTTGGAATATGCACAAGCCATATCGGGCCCGATGCTGTCTGGCGGGAGCCCGCAGTATCACTAAACATCTAATCACGGGGGTATTATGAGAGCGGATGTCGCAAAGAATCTAACGGTGAAGGCGATCATGCCGGCCAATGACACTAAGTTTTCGATTGCGTACCCGCAATTATATTGTCCGGGATGCGGCTCGTATGAAATAGGTCTGAGACAATTCCAGGGCACCGAGGCGATTTGGGGATGTCGCGATTGTACCGCCAATTTCGCGCTTGATTTCCCGAGACGGCGCAGATTTTGAAATTTATCCCATATGATAACTAACCGCCCCGGCCGCAGACACGACGGGGCGGTTATATTTTTTATCTCGACCTTATTGTACGACGATGGCAACAGCCTGCGCGGATGGCTCGGATTTGGGTCCCCAGGGGACCTGGACAAGGGCCCCCACGCCTGTCAGCAGGGCCACGAAAATTATGAGGTAACCGAGGATCGGAATCAGCGAGAGAAGCAGAAGTATGCTCATACCTATGGTATAGCAGAGATACCCCGGCGTGCCTTTAGCCCCGCGGCTAAAGAGCATGCAGACTCTGCGTCCTGCATAGAGACTGACATATACCCCGCCCGCGAAAACAGCTACACCAAAAAGCATGGAAAGGGCCATGGCCAGGGGGGCCAGTAGAATGGTAAAGAAAAGCACTATCGCAATAATCGGAACCAGCATGAAGACGATAAAACCCAGCCCCATGCTGGGGAAAAAGCGCTGTCCGAGAATAGCCTCTGCGGCCAGGGCCTTGGGTTTTGTGGCCAATATGGTCAGGTTGCCGGCGGTAACAAGAATGAACCAGAATGTGATGGTGACCAGCCAGGTCGGAAAGGGAATGATGATGAAGGCCAATACCAGAATCGAGGAAACTATATTCCAGACGAGATATCCCTTGACCGAGGCGATCCAGGTCAGGGTCGACCAGAAGCCGCCCCGCTCCGCTTCCTGTTTCTTTTCCTCCTCCGGCTTTTGCCAATTGACCTGGCCTTTGACTGTCACGCCGCTGCTGACATTGGCGCGGTTTGGCGAATCGTAATTCAGATCGCCGCCGATAACTGTGTTTGGATTTATGGTCAGTGAATCGCCGGCGAATATCAGGTTGCCGCCGATATTCCCGGAGACCACCGCCGAATGCGCCCTGATCTTCAGATTTCCGTCGACCGAACCCTGATAGGCGATGTTCGCCCCCCAGAGGTCCGCGTCCCGCATGATCCTGGCATCCGGCCCGATATTGATCTCCTGCCCGTAAAGCAAGAGGAACCTGTCGACTCGGGAGTTGCACGATATCCGTCTGCCGAACGCTCGGAAACTGCCCATGACCGGCTCGAGATTCTGCAGCGATTGGGCGAACGCGGAGAAGTTTCCGAATATGGTATCGGTCTGAACCATCTCATAGGCCAACAGGCAGGTGAGATCCCCGTAAACGCGGCTGTCGAATTTGATTTTGAACCCCGAAATGAAGATGTCGTCGTTGTACATGGTATCTATCTGGGAGGCCTCTTTCTCGAAATTGATGAACTTGGTGGCCAGGGCCGGTTCGACCGCCATGCACAATATTGCCAGCGCTGCTATTGTCAGATTCCTCATGATTTCCCTCTTAATTTACGAATAGCCAGGATTAATTGTTACCAGATTTGTTCCCCGCCTGTCAAGAGATTACTTGCACAATCTGGTCGCCGGTGATATTTTCGTCGCATGCCCAACGACAATAAAGGCAGGATCAGGCCCCCAATCGACCGATACCCCTGGCGGATTATCTTCATCAGGTGGGCTCTTCTAACAATCGAGGCCTCGATCGGCCTTTATTTCGTCATGGGGGTTCGCATGGAGCTGGGCGTAATGTTTCTGGCTTACGGGGTGGTCTGCCTTTTTCTGCTCTTGCCTCTTATCAGATGTGTCCGCTGCAGCTATTACGGCAGGCGATGCAATTTCGGTTGGGGGGTGTGGGTCTCGAAAGTTTTCTCGCGGGATGAGACTCATTCGCAATCGGCATTCTACGGATACACAATCCTGTTCTGGCCGCTGAGGCTATTCCCGCTTCTCCTCGGCTTCGCGAAATTCCTGAACGGGCTGATCGCGGTTTTCGCCGGCCAATTCGAGCAATTCCGACTCATGCCCCATGGATTGTACCTGATCTATCTTACAACCCTCTGGCTGCATCGACGATTCTACCGTGCCGCCTCCTGTTCCCGGTGCCACGAACAGCTATCATGCCCGGTCTATAACAGCCGGGTTATGCTAACTCAAGGCGAGATTTCAGGCCGTATTCACCGACCCCAACCCTGAGAAAGCATCCATAATCAATGCCGATTTTTCCGGGCCCGGCGCTTTCAAGTCCCCAGTCAATCTACCGATAAGTCTTATAGGCACTTAAGGGAATTACCCGGGGCTCCGGGGGTACCCGCGTTTGCCGCGTAAAGTTAAATCGCCCGTTGACCCTGAGGCCTTTTGAACGGTGGGGATATGCCAGTGAATCTGAATCAAACCAAGATCCGATACGACGGCACTGAAAAACTCAACATCGCCACGGAACTGAAGAAATTTTCGACCAGCACCGCCATCCCTGACATCGTCGGCGGGCATGGGGCCTCGCACGCCCTGGGCAGCGAGGACCTGCAGGTGCTCTACGAGGTCTCCAAGGCCGTAAACTCCACACTGATCCTCGATGAAATCTTGAACATAGTCATGAAGAAATCGATCGAGCTGCTCAAGGCCGAACGCGGTTTTCTGATGCTCCTCGACTCCGACGGCAAGCTGCAATTCAAAACCGCCCACAACATCAGAAAAGCCGAGCTCGATAAAAACGATCTCCAGGTATCCACTACCATCGCCGAGGGCGTTGTCAGGACGGGCCGTTCGGTCTATACCTCCGACGCCTTAAATGACGGGCGGTTCGCGGAGAAGCAATCGGTCCTTCAGATGAATATCCGCTCTGCCATGTGCGTGCCGCTCAAGATTAAGGACCACCTCATCGGCGTGGTTTACCTCGACAATTCATCGAAGGCCAACATTTTCCTGCAGTCCGACCTCTATCTATTCGAGCTCTTCGCCGATCAGGCGGCCCTGGCCATACAGAATGCCCAGCTCTACACCGAGCTTTTCAATCTCCAGCGTTTTCAGGAGGCCATACTCGACAAGACTCCGGTGGGGCTGATCGTGGTCGAGGAAAACGGCAATCTGAGGTCTTTCAACGCCGCCGCCATCGCGCTTTTCGAAAAGGCCGCCCTTTTCGATAGCCGTGAGGGCGCCTCGCTGGTCGGGCAAAACCTGCTGGAGCTTCTGCCGGAAAACGAACGCGAGTTTTGGCGGGAGAACATTGCCGGGTCAAGAGGGTCGGCTGTCGAAATCGAATCTTACAGCCTCCGGGCCAAGAATCAGGATATCGTCTTCCGCCTGCGCTTCTCGCCATTCGAGTACATGGATAATGAGGCCAGCGGACGCATCATAGTGGCCGAGGATATCACCGACAAGATCACACTGGAACAATATCTGATTCTCTCCGAGAAAATGATCGCCAAGGGTGAAATGGCCGCCGCCATCGGGCATGAGCTGAATAACTACCTGGCCACCATTTCGTCGAACGCCCAGCTCCTGTCGCTGAATATCGCCAATCAGCAGTTCGAGAAGGTCGCCCCCAAGGTCGAGACGATTGTCGGCAATATCGACAAGATGAAACGTTTCACCGCCGGCCTGATGGATTTCTCCAGCCTCGAAACCAAGAAAGTAAGGCACGACGTGCCGCGCCTCATAGATGATGTCATTTTCTTTATCAGGCCCCAGCAGAAATTCCGGGGCATAAAGATCGACCTCGACATAGGGCCCGGCATTCCCAAGGCGGAGATCGATGTCGGTCAGATACATCAGGTGCTCTTGAATCTCTTGATCAACTCCGCCGACGCCATACAGGAAGGCGGCATCAAGCAGGGCAAGATCACGATTTCCTGCCGTTATCGCGAGGATCGAATCGTCATCAGCGTGGCGGATAATGGGCCGGGGGTGCCGACCGATTTGCTGGCCAGAATTTTCGAGCCGTATGTCACTACCAAGAAGGCCGGGCATGGGCTTGGCCTTTCGACAAGTTACAGGATAATCGCAAATCACCAGGGAAAGCTGACCGCAGCCAACAGCCCCGATAGTGGGGCAGTATTTGTCCTTGAATTGCCTGTCAAATAAAGACCAGAAGTTCAGCCTGATCCACGGGCGATACCTTCCCCGGCGCCAGATAGGCCGGGGCGGCATCGCCCGAATTCTTCTCTGCCAGGATACTATCGCGGGAGGGCAGGTCGCCGTGAAAATCCCGCTGGACAACCCGCCCGAATCGGCCGAGGCGGTCAGAGCCGAATTCGCATTCGCCATGACACATCGCCACCCCTCGCTTATCAATCCCGTTTCCCTGGTTTATGAGAATGACCTGCCCACGATGGTTATGCCTTATGTCGATGGGGAAACAGCGGCCCCCGATAGCGAAGGCGCCTCATTCTTTGGGGCGCATCCCCGATCTCAGCCGGGCCCGGTAATAGCCGCCATCCTCGAAGCGGCCGCGTTCATTCATTATTCAAATTACATTTATAACGATTTCAAGCCATCGAATTTCATTTTCCAGGGAGAACGGTCGAGCGGCGATACGGCAACGCTCAGGCCCCGCCTCCTCGATTTTAATCTCGTATCTCGGGCGGGTGAGGCGCTCGTCAGAAAAGGCACAATCGAATATGTGGCGCCGGAGATTCTCCTCGGCCGGCCGGCCACGGCGCTTTCCGATTGTTATTCAATTGGGGCAACAATATACGAGCTATTGGCCGGACGACCGCCATTCGTCTCGGACGATGGCCCCACATTAATCAAACTGATCACCGAAAAAGGCATGATAGATTTCGGGCCTGTACCCGAGATATTCAGAAATGGCTTGAAATCAATGTTGTCACGCCGGCCGGAAGAAAGACCGGCTAACATGCTTCTGGCGGCCCGCGCTTTCGGGGTGGAAGAGACATTTACCGGGATGCTTACCGGAAATTTTGGCCGCTACATTTCGGCCGGCGAACCACCCTTCGCCGCAGAGTTGAAAAAAGCGGTCGCCGGATACATAGGCGGACGTCCCGAAAAGGCGCTTCAGATTCGAGGGCTCTCGGCAAATTCCGGCGAACTCGATTTCCTCGCGGTCCATCTGGCCATATCCGGCTGGAGCGTCGAGCGGATAAGCGCCGGCAGTGGCGACGAAGCCGCCGCCGGAACACTCGATCTCGTTCTCTCGGAGGAATGCCCCGGCTCCCACTGCCGCAGCGTGGTGCTGATAGAAGATTTTGACGGCCTTTCGCCGGGAAATCGTCAAAAGCTGCGAGGCTTGCTCCGGCCCTCGAAATGGCATCCGGTTATCATCAGCGCCAGACGCTGGAAGCAACTTGATTTTCCCGGCCAGATTTTCGATCCCGTCGATGAGTGCTCGCACCTTGCGGCTACAGATGAGATCTTGAAAGCTTTCCTTAAGAAAGAGCCCGGTTTCGAATACCTGAAATTCGCCGCCGCCACCGGGGGGGAACCCGAACAAATCTACTGTCTGCTGCGGGCCGGGGCCACGACCGGGCAATTTGGTATTTTCGATAAGACGCTCGATGCCGAGACCGGTCCCTGGATCATGCCGGAAGTAGAGGAAATCCTGGCCGGGGCCGTTAAATCCCTAAACGCCGAACATCTGGACACCCTGGGCCTCCTGGCCGCCTGGGGAGAAAATGTCCCCATGATTCTGTTGACCGCGTGCGATAATGATAGACGCGGCGCCGTCGATTCGCTTGTCGACCTGAGATTTCTTAAGACGGAAAAAGGCATCCTGCGTTTCTCGTCGGGCAATTTGAGACGGTTCATCTACGAGCGCCTGCCGCTGCAAATCAGGCAACATCATCATTTGTATTGGGCGTCGGCCGCCGAGAAATTTCTGACCGACGATGAACATCTTATCGAAATAATGGCGTTTCACCAGGGGCGATCGGGGGACCTGGTGGCCGGTTATAATGCCAACCTGGCCGCCGCCCAGGAGGCTCACAAGAGAGGTGACCTGGGTCTGGCCGGAAGCTACGCCGGGACACTGCTGGAGTTGGCTCGGGGTGGTGGCGGTTCCATTTCGAAAGCCCTCATGCTTTCCGCCGATATTGCCAAGCAGGCCGGCGATTACCCCAGGGCCAGGGCCAAATATGTCGAGCTTTTGCAACATCTGCGGCATATCCGGGACGACCGCCTTATGGCCGAGACCCTGAAAGACCTTGGAGACCTTTATCGCTCGCAGAAGAGGCCGGCCAAGGCGCTGGTTAATATTCGCCGGGCGCTCCGGCTTTTCGAAAGATTGGGCGATGCCCAGGGGGTGGCCGACTGCCATAATAATATCGGGCTGATCCTCTGGGTCGGCCAGGAATTCGAAAAAGCCCTGCAGTCATTTTTCGCAGCCCTCGAAATCAATCGACGGCTCGATAATTTCTACGAGCAGGCAAATATATCTTCTAATATAGGAATTATTAAGGCTATCCTCGGCCAAACAGCAGAAGCCTTCGCCTTTTTTGAAAGCAGTTATGTCAACGCCCAAAAATCGCTGGACCCGCGGCTGGAATCCAGGACAGCCAATAATCTCGGCTACCTTTACGCCCGGCAAAATAACCTTGCGAAAGCCGCTCATTATTTCCGTGAGGCCCTGCAGATTTCCGAGAGAATCGGCTATACCGAGAGCGTCATAAACTGCCTGACGAATCTTGGAACATGCAGTCTCAAGGGAGGCGACCTGTTCGCTTCAATCGACTACAATCAACGAGCCCAACAAATGGCCGAGGGGATTGGCAACAAACATCTGGCCCTTGACGCCAGGCTGTGTCTGGCCGAAGCCTGCATTTTGATGGGCAACTTTGCCCTGTCCGACAAGGTCCTCGGGTCGATGGAGACTGATCCCATTTACCTGGAAAACAGACCTTTCGCCTGTCAGGTCGACCTTCTCAGGTCACGTTTGTCCCTCAGCCTCGAGCATTTTGAAAACGGGTTGGAATTGGCCGTGAAAGTAAGAGAGTACGCAGCCACAGTAGGTGACCAACTTCTACGACTGGAGGCTTCTCTTGTGGAAGCAGCAGCTTTGTCCAATCTCGATGACAGGCATGCCCCCGAATCGATATCCAAAGTTGTATCTGAGGCCAATGAACTTGGCCACTTTGGTGTAGCCGATCTGGCCTCGCTTATCCTGTGCCGGGTCTATATGGGGGAAGGAAAATTACAGGCTGCCGAAAACTGGCTTGAGATAATACTTGCGCGCCCCGACCAATCCCGTCGCTTGCTCATGGAGGCTCGCGTTGGACTCGGGAATCTGCGTTTTCTGCAGAAAAAATACGATGAGGCAATATCAATCCTCATGGAAAATGAAGCTCACACTGCCGGTTCCGGTTTCCTGCCCCTGGCTCTGGAATCCGCCATTTCTCTGGCCGAGGTCTATCATCATTGTGGCAAGCCCCAGAAGGCAGTGGAGTCGCTGAATCGTGCCAACGCCTACGTTCGGCAAGTCTTGACATCCCTGCCTCAATTCGCCTCGCAAGCGGATTTCCAGGGCTCGATAATCTCGAGAGTCATAAAGCTCAAGAGGGAATTGTCCGATATTGCATATAAGGAATCAGGAGGGGGGTCGCCCCTGAAATAAGGAGGCCCCCGATTAGTTATCGGGGGCCCGCCAGTCTGGTTATTGGAACGGTATTAGGAACCTCCTCCAATAAAACCACCTGGGGCGATCCTTTCCTCTAGTTCTTCAACTTCGAGAATGAGATCAACCATGGCCTCACCTCCTTCCGGAGTGTAGGAAAGTGGTCGCTATTAATATGGCCCCCTTTAAAGACCCACATTTAACACAAATACAGATAATCGCTGCTGTATAAAAAGAAAACAACCTCCATAATCGCTGTCAAGTCAAAAATTTCTATATTATGCTTTAACACGGATATTATTTTTTTGGCTTTTTGGTAAAAAAAGTGCTTGACGTGTGAATGTGAGGGGTTATATTGCTCTTGCCTAAAGTAGCTCCGCTGTGCTTCGCAAAGTTTGTATGCTTCATTTATGGAGGCAGCTTTTTTTGGAGATCGACCTTAAAGTTGAGGTAAAGCCCTGCAGGTAGTTGCACATTGAAACCACGAATAGGGGATGTGTAAAGCTGCCGGGATATGTATCTGTTCTGCCAAAACAAAGTCTGGGATACCAAGTTAGCCGGCTCTTGATGTCTTGCAAGAGCATGGAGCGCATGTGATTAATTACTATTTCCCGAAATCTTCCTTATCGAGTCTTAAAAATTTGCTTTTATCGCTGGAAAGTTAAACGGTCGTGGGGCAAAAATTTTGCAATAATGGAATCAAATGGTCTGGAGGACTTCTTAGTGCCAAAATGCTACAACGTGTTGGTTGTATGTTAAATGCGATGTTGTAGACATTAAACCTGGAGGGAGACTTGGTTAAGCTAAGATCCGGCGCCTTGATTCTGGGATCAATGGCAATGCTCCACGCGAGCGCGACAGTTTTGAGGGCCCAGCAACCGGTAGTAATTTCAGTAGGGAATATCACAGTGGATGCTTGTTCAGGACGGCTCAGCGTTCCAATTTTCATGACCACCCCATATGCGGTGGGCGGATTCAATTTCGCCCTGAGCTGCACCCAACCATCGTGGCTCTATTTTACGGACGGCGCCGACATATCCAACGGGTATGTCAATTGGGATACGGTTGGCAGTATAATCAGCAACTGGGAAGCGGTGGGCTCCAATGTTCAGAGCGCGTCTCCCGGCACGATTCGTGTCACCGCCATTGCCGATATGCCCGGCGGCCAGGACGACATTTACCTTCCCCCCAATCCCGGGGGATTGCTCATGACACTCCATCCCAAGTTAAGCCACGATATTTGCGCCGATACAAGCCAGTTATTACAACTCGATAACGCCGGCGTCGCCGACACAACCGGATATATTCTCTACCCCGATACCCTCATTTCCGACTATGTGTACCTGCTCCCCGGGCCGTGCGCCGACGCACCCCGCGGTGATGCCAATTGCAGTCATTCGGTGAATGGCGTCGATGTCGTATATCTCGTTGCCTATTTCAAAGGGTTGGGGAATTCATACTGCTGTCTGTGTACGGGAGATGCCAACTCAAGCGGGACGGTCAATGGCGTGGATATCACTTACCTGGTATCGTATTTCAAGGGCCAGGTGCCGCCGCCGCTGCCATGCGATTAGAATGATAATAGCTTTTTTGAAACGATAAAAAGCATACCTGATTTCCTTGAAGGAGGTGAGACAACACAAACAAACAGCTTCAAAGAGGGGTAGTTAAGCGATTGTCGCGGAAAGGGATTTCCCACTAAAGACAATCAAGGTGTTAATAGTTAAACGCCCATGCAATGTTTTAAGGAGTTACTTATGAAGAAATTGTTGCTGTTAGCATTGGCAGCATGCCTTCCCTTCACTGCGGCGTTGGCGCAAGATACTTATGATATATGGTACGGTTCCCTCGATGGCTCACCGATGTCAGTAGGCATCAATAAGGTCATCCTGGTGCCGGCCTGGATCAAGACAAGTGCCGACAACCTCGCAGATTCTGTGGCCTTCATGCACAATCCATTGGCTTCCAACGACCTGATTATCGTAGCCCGCACTGGTGGCGTCGAAGTCCCGCCGTTTTCTACGTGGGATAACTGGAGCTACCTGGCTCCGGACGCTGATCCGGGTGGATACACCAATCAGTCATCGTTCGGATTCAATGAAACAGGCGGCGATCCGCCGGACATTCCCCCGGTAAACACCAACGGTCTGCCGATGCTGCTCGGCTACTATCGGATGACAACGGCCAATGATCCTACCTTGATCGGCACCACCCCGTGCCCATTCCAGGAAGGCATTGAGACGATCAACGGCACGCACCTTTGGGGCAACCAGACCGGCACAGTTGGATGGGTTCCTGTCCAGCACTATTCCTGCCTGTACTTCTCCCCTAATCAGGCGCCGGTATTCGATCCAGTTGGCCCCCTGACTGGCCTGGAAGGTGTTCCCGTATGCTTCCCCATCAGCGCCACCGATCCTGACAGCGGAAATACCGTTACGATCACCGGCCCGGATGGATTTATTGTCGAGGGTGATTCATTTGCGGCTTTTGCATCCGGCGCGTTCTGCGCCCTTCTGCCGGCCGGCACCCAGACCCTTCATTTTGAGGCGACCGATGGCACCGATATCGGTACATTGGACGTTGAAGTCGTAGTTGCCGCTAATGCGCTCGACATTGAAGGCGATGCCGGTGTTTCTTGCGTTCTCGGGTATCCCGGCGCTGACGTTGATGTCAAGGTGACCCTCCACACATACGATTTCCTCTGCGGTGGTTTCGAGCTTCTGGTGAGCTGGGATCCAACCGCCCTAACGTATGTTGGCGCTGATTGGTTGCCTCGTATCAATAGCGGTTCCGAATACCACAACATTATTCCGAACGCCGCTGGTCCCGGCACTGCCAGATTCGTCTGGATTGCCGATGTCAATAACGGTTCCCATACCTCGCCTGCCTACGCCGCGTATGATGCAGATTTCGACAGCTCATTCATCAATTTGCGCTTCCATGTTGCCTCCGGCCTCCCATTCGGGATGGAGATTCCCGTCGTATTCCTCTATACCGGGGATTTCACCGACAATACGATTTCCGATTCGACCGGTTACGTCTTTGCCACCCCGCCCTCCAGCAACGGTTGCGTCAGCATATTCGACTACACCTATCTCCGCGGCGACCCGAACATGAACTGTCTCTACTACGAAATTGCCGACGCGGTTTTGGTGGCCCAGAGGCTCATCCAGGGTACAGTCGCTTGGGACGGCGACAATACCGATTTCGTATACGATCCTTCTCCTGATTGCGACGGAAATGACTTCCATAGCTCGGCTTTCGATGCTGTCCAGGAAGCCGCCGCCGACCTCAACGACAACGGCTTTGCCGATGTCGGTGACCTGGTTTGGTTCATCAACATCATCAATGGAATCGCCTTCCCGCCGAAGTTAGATCCTGTTACCGGCACAGTCGGTATCAGCCTCAATAACGGTGTGGCGACGATCAACTCGGGTGTTGAGATAGGCGCCGCGCTCGTCAGGCTCGAGGGTGACATCACCCCGGTTGCCAATGGCATGGACATGCTTGTTGGCAAGTCCGATGGTATGACCTCGGTGCTGATCTACTCGCTTGCCAGCGCCAGGATTCCGGCCGGCACCAACACGCTATTCACCTATACTGGTGAGGGCACCATCGTGGAGGTCTCGGCGGCCGACGCTTATGGTCGTCTGCTCGATGCTTCTGCTCGCCCGGCCCTGCCGACCCAGTTTGCGGTTCAGCAGAACTATCCGAATCCGTTCAACGCCAAGACGTTGATCAGCTTCGACCTGCCGGTTAGCAGCGATGTTACGATCAGCATTTATAACATCGCCGGACAGCTCGTTGAGTCCATCTCGGGCAACTACGAGGCTGGCCATCAGCAGGTCACTTGGGATGCCTCCGGTGTCGCCTCTGGCGTCTATTTCGCCAAGGTTGCCGCTGGTGACAAGGCCCAGACCGTGAAGATGACAATGCTGAAGTAATTCAGCACGAGTCAAATTCTAAAACGCGGATAAGAGAGGGATTATATCCCTCTCTTATCCTGCAATAAGACGGGAAAGGCATAATTTGGGGAGAGGAGGTGAAAGAAGTAGAAATATGCAATAAATTTGTAATTTAGCGCAGGAGTTGTAAGTGAATTCGGGATTTTTCGGTATTATCAAGCTGCTATTATGTAAATTCGTATTTTCGCCAAGCCGTTTCTCATTTCAACCACGTCAGAAGACTTATATGATACACAAGGGGTTGTATTATGATAACCCTGTGCTGTTGAAAATGTTATGACAGCCGGGGCATGTTTATTGCTGTTATAGGATCAAATGCAAGGGAAACCAGTCACCGTTCATGATTGGGTGTCACAACGTATTGTGGCCCATCAAAATACGAAGTCGACTAAACTTAAGAGGATCATTGCTGTTAGGTTGCGATACTCCTAAAGGCGCAAAATAAATGAAAAATCCCAAAGGAGGGAGTAAATTGCCCAGACCGCTAACCGTTGTACTTATAGTGACTTTTGTGTTCTTGTTTGGTCCGTCGCTGGGGGCTCAGGTTTATTCCGATGTCGATACCTTAAGCACCATCGAGGCCGGGGGATTCCCGGGCGATACGGTTACGGTTCTGTTCGACCTGTTAAACACTTTTGCTGTCGGAGGATTTCAGATCCGGGTAACTTACGATTCGGCCGCCTTTACTCCGATTGCCATGAGCCTGACCACGCGCTCCGAGTCATTGGATGTATTTGGATCATATTTCGGCGATCCGGGCGTTGCCACCTTTTATGCAACCAGCCTGCGCCCACTCGACAACCCCATACTTCCGGGGAGCGGCCCCGTGGCGGCTTTCGAGTTGGGAATTTTGGCTAATGCCGTTCCCGGCGCTTACTACCTGAGATTCGAGGATTCGGATTCCATTTCGCACGAAAATGCCCTGTCCAATGCGATGGGCGACAGCCTCGTCATCCCTATTTTCGTGGAAAGGCCGATTTCGATTTCGCCGCTTGAATCGGCTTATGATGAGCCGGCGTTATCCAGGGGATTTGCCTTGGCGCATAACTATCCGAATCCTTTCAACGGCGAGACAAAGATTTCGTTTGTCTTGAAGGCTCCATCCCGAGTGGAGCTGGCGGTTATCGACTTGTTAGGGCGGGTGGTGGCGACCCCATTCGATGGGGAGGCGCCGGCCGGAGAATCATTGGTAACCTGGGACGGAAGGGGTTCCGGCGGCAAAGATGTGACATCGGGCATATATTTTTATAGATTGACAAATTCCGGGGGCAATTCAGTAACTCGAAAAATGACACTTTTAAAGTGATGAGTCTTCCAAAGGCTCAGACTTAAGTGAGGCCAGAAATGAAAAGGCTGATATTACCGACTTTCATAATTGGGATAATCGTGGTGATGGCATCGGGCGCTCTTGCGCAAATCCCGATACCCAATGACACCATGAAGGTGGTCGACAATTTTGGCCACCCGGGCGATACGGTTAACGTATTTATTTATTTTAAAAACGATATCGCCCTTAACGGTTATTCCATGCGGATTGCTTTTAACAGAAGCCTCCTGGAGGCCATTGATGCCACCTGTGTGGATCGTGGGTGCAATCTCGAGGCCACACAGGGCCAGGTCCACCAGGACAGCGCCTTTGTGGTCCTGGCTGTCACATGGTTTAACAACTCCCTTCCAACCGGCAGAGGAAATGTGCTCAGGGTGCGGTTTCGAGTCAACCCTCAAGCGCCCAACGGCAATACGACAATTAGATTTTCCAATTACAACACCGAATTTGTCAACCTCTGGACAGACAATAGCCCAACTCCCGTTAATTACCTGCCATCGCTGGTTGACGGTAATTTCACGGTTACCACCGGCGTAATTAACTCGCCGCCGGTCATCGGCAGTATCGGCCCACAGCAGGTGGCTGAGGGGCAGCTATTGCAGTTTATGGTTCAGGCTTATGATCTGGACGGTGACCCGGTGACGCTTTCCGCCGAGGGATTGCCTGCCAATTCCGGGTTTCCCACGGCGCAGGGCGATTCCACGGTTTCCGGGGCTTTTACTTTTTCGCCGACATACGAGCAGGGGCCGGATACGTTTTTCGTCGATTTCGTGGCAACCGACGATCATAACAACACCACGCGATTGACGGTACGGATCATCGTCCTCGATCAGCCCAACGACCGCTTGATTGTGAACTCCGGCCAGGGAGGCGTGCCCGGCGCCAGCGGCCGCGATGTCAATGTCGATTTGTCCAATTCTCATCCAGTATACGGCATTCAATTCAACTATCATTACGACGAGGCCCAAATAGAAGTCACCGATGTGGTCGCCACCGAGCGATGCCTTGGCCTGGGGTTCTGGTACAGCGTACCCGAGCCCGGTGAAATTATCGTGCTTATTTTCTCGCCGGGCCTGGACCCGATCGAACAGGGCTCGGGGCCGATTGTCAGGGTTCTCACCAATGTCAGGGGTACGGCCTTGTTTGGCAGGACGCCGGTGGTGCTCGATTCAGCGGTCGAGGTCATCGATAGCATCGGCACCTCCCGTCGGCTGGTAACGGAGGACGGCTATTTTACGGTGGATCGTTTCGGCGACGCCAACCTCGATGAAAATGTCAATGTCGGCGACTGTATCACCGTGGTGGCTTTTATAATCGAGAGAATAGAGTTAAGTATCAGGCAGTTTGACGCTGCCGATATCAACCGCGACGGCCGAGTGAACGTGGTCGACCTGCAGAACGTTATCGACCGAATATTGATGATACCGCTTTCCCCCGGGCCGGTTGAGCCTGGCGGGCGGGCCATTGTCGAGCTTTCGAACGAGGTGTCGCGGGTCGGGGACCTGGTAACGATCGACCTGATGGCCGACATAACGACCGAGGCGGCCGCGCTGCAATATAGGCTGGCATTCAATCCCGAACGGTTGGAGCCGCTCAGGGTGGAGTCCGGCGAGATGGTCTCGGGATTCACATTTGAAAACGAGATCGGCGACGGCAGCATTAGCGGTATCGTCTACAATCTCACCAATCAGGATGGGGCCACGTTCGGACCGGCCCAGGGCAGCCTATCGAGCTTCACATTCAGGCTGAAGACCGGCGATTTCAGTCCCGCCGACCTGGCGGTGACCGATTTCGCCATAACCAGCCTCGGGGCTGCCTTGATCCCATCCGAGATCAGGAGCCTGTTGCCGACCGAATACGTTCTGTCGCAGAACTATCCCAATCCGTTCAATGCCAGCACGACCATCAGTTTTGACCTCCCCGCCGACGGCGATGTCGAGCTTTCGGTGTACGACATCATGGGACGACTGGTGGCCACCCTGGTCAACGGCCCGCTGTCGGCCGGCAGTCATCAAGTTGTATGGAACGGCCGTTCAGACCGGGGCGACAAAATTTCCACGGGGGTATTTTTCTATCGCTTAAGATCTTCGGAGTTCGATGAGACGAAGAAGATGCTTTTGATAAAATAAAACTTCTCGCTGACCGACTTCGATTACCAATCTTCGAGATGCGGGGCATTCGAGGAAAAAGAAAAGTTTTGGAGAGACGAGGTAATAAATGAGGCGCTTAACGATCGTCGCCGTCGTGCTAAGCGGATTGTTCACCTTCGATTTCGCATCGGCGCAAAACAATCCTCCGGCTCTTGATGCCATTGGGGCGCGATTCGTCGACGAGGGTGCTCGGCTCGATATCAGGGTTACCGCGACCGACCCCGATGCGGGCGATATTATCACGCTTTGGGCCGAGCTGTATCCAACCAACGCGACCTTTGCCGATTCCACGGGCGGAATCGGCGGCTTTACGTTTTTGCCAGATTACACGCAGGCCGGTGGGCACCAGGTCAGGTTTATCGCTATCGACACCGGCGGCCTGGCTGATACGGAATTAGTCGATATTACCGTGAACAATATTGACCGGGCGCCGGTCCTGTCCTCTATTCCGCCGCAATCGGTGAATGAGGGCGCCACGTTGCAGGTTCGGGTGACGGCGACTGACCCCGATGGGAATATTATCACGCTTTTGGCCAGAATCTTCCGACCAATGCCACATTCACAGATTCGACAGGTGGAGTCGGAGGCCTGGTATTCAACCCCGATTTCACCCAGGGCGGCAGTTACCCGGTTACGTTCATAGCCAATTCCCTGGCTCTGGCCGATACCGAGATAGTTAATATTACGGT
>Ga0154764_1040_pt1 | contig 21219 bp, 15 predicted proteins | sample Rifle2008BG16ft_FD_105772 | JGI IMG/M metagenome (GOLD analysis project Ga0154764, IMG submission 105772) | candidate division Zixibacteria bacterium RBG_16_53_22
TCGATTGCCTTACCACCTGCAACGGGGATTTTCCAAACATGGTAGATTGCCACCCCCCAGGGGTCCTCCGGCTCGGTGTGACCCAGGTAGGCGATAAATTTGCCATCGGGCGAAACCGACAATCCCTCGGCCGGGCCGGCGGGCTTATTAAGCTTGCGCGCTCTGCCGCCATCGATTGCCATGACGAAAATATCATCACGCAGCCCTTCCTCGTCGGGGTCGGGGTGAAGGTTCGTTATGTAGGCGATTCGCCTGCCATCGGGAAACCAGACCGGCTGGCGTTCACCGTTCTTGGTGTTGGCGATCTTTCGCCCTTTACCAGTTTCGATGTCGTAAAGGTGAATGTGACCCCGGTCCTGCGGCAGGAAACCGGCGTTGTCGAGCTTGTAGAATTTGCGCGTAACATGCCTAAAGACCGGCTCCTCCTTCTTGCCATCCTTATCCTTTGGGACATCATCGGCCTTCTTGAAGACACAGAGTATGGTCCGGCTGTCCGGCGATATTGATATATCCGAAAATGATCCGTCGGCCGCGACCAGAAGCTTGGCCTCGCCGCCATGAACCGGTATCTTATAAAGCCCCTTTTTCTCATGGCGCTTGGAGGAGAAAATTATCCAGCGACCGTCCGGTGAGAACGCGGGGTTGGAGTCCTCGACCTCGCCATATGTGAATTGGCGCATTCCGCAACCATCGACATCCACCATGTAAATGTGCGAGAAATACTTCTTCTTGTCCTCGGATACGGTCTCTACCACGAATGCAATCTTCGTCTCGTCCGGCGAAAGGCGCACCGAGCGGATGAATTTTAACTTGAGTAAGTCCTCGGCGGTGATTTTGCGCTTTTTCATATACTCTCCACATTAGCATGCGAATTGTGATTTTCACTGAATTTTCCAAAGCTACCAATATCCGAGGTAAAAGGCAAGCGTGGAATGACGCGGTTTGCAATATCGCAGGGGGGCCGCGCCCCTCGCCCCTGGCGAGGAGAGGAAACCCCCCCGATGCCAGCGCTGTTTCGATCACCGGCTTTGTGCCGCGCGAAACATGGTGCGCGAACCGATATCTGCGGGGTTTCCTTTCCGCCGAGGGCGGACGCGGCCCCCGGCAGGAGCGAGCGTATCCGCATCTTCTGCCACAGATCGCCGGAAAAAAACAGGGGCTCAATATGTTGAACCCCTGTTGCGGATGCTCGGTCAATACTATTGTCTAATCACGCATCATAATATAGTCTGAATTCCCACGGGTGAGGCCTCAGGCGTATTTGCTCAACCTCGTTCTGCTTCAGTTTCAGCCAGGTATCGATTAGCTGTGGGGCGAAAACATCGTCGACTCGAAGAAAACCGACATCTGTTTCCAGCGCCTCCAACGCCCGCGAGAGCGACGATGGCAGGAATGGATTCTGCATGGCCAACGAATCTGATTTGCTGGAAACATCGCCGGTAAACGGCTCACCGGGGTCGACCGTATTTTCGATCCCATCGAGGCCGGCCATGAGCATGGCGGCAAACGCGAAATATATATTGGCGGTGCCATCGGGCGGCCGAAACTCCAGGCGCATCTCCGATGGGTCCTTGATATATCCTGGGATACGCACGGCGGCGGTCCGGTTGCCGATCGAGTAGCTGATCCGCACCGGGGCCTCGAATCCCGGCACCAGACGCTTGTAGGAGTTGGTCGAGGGATTCGTGAATGCCAGGAGCGCCGGCGAATGCTTGAGCAGACCCCCCAAGTAATAGCGCCCCATATCGGATAGGTTCAGCGGCTTGGATTTGTCATAGAAAAGCGAAAATCCATCCTTAGCCAGGTATTGGTGGACATGCAGGCCCGAGCCCGGTTCCATGAACAGCGGCTTGGGCATGAAAGAAGCCGATTTGCCGAATCGTCGGGCGCTATTCTTAATTAGGTATTTTGCCAGTTGCGACTTGTCGGCCATCTCGAACATGGGGCCAAACGATGTTTCGATCTCCTGTTGCGAGGCGCCGCCAACCTCGTGATGATGATACTTGACATTCAGGCCGGTCTCCTGGAAAAGCTTGCACATATACGATCGGATTTCATATGTGCGGTCATGCGGCGGGGCGGCGTGGTATCCTTCCTTGTATCGAATGTAGTGTCCTTGGGGAACCTCATCATCAAGGCCCGAATTCCATTCGGCCTCCTCCGCGCCGAGATAATAAAATCCATGATTATGGGTTTGCTCATAACGGACCGAGTCGAACAGATAGAACTCGAACTCCGGCCCCATGAAAGCCTCGGCCTGGGGCAGCAGTTTCTTCAGGCGCTTTATCGCCTTGGCGGCTGTGAACCGCGGATCGCGGGCATGTGGCTCGGTGGGATTGACCTCGTAAATATTGCCGAGCACAGAAATGGTCGGCATCTCCCAGAAAGGATCGATGAAATGGAATGACGGGTCGGGGATTACGATCATGTCGCCGGCCTTGACCGAAAGAAAACCTATCGAGGAGCCGTCGATTCCGATACCATCTTTGAATATTTTGTCGGTGAATTTATCGGCGGGAATCGTGATGTGGCGCCAGGCGCCGCGGATGTCGGTGAATTTCAAATCGACGAATTCGAATTTGCCATCACGAATCTTCTTCAACAAAGCATCGATCATTGTACCACCACCTACTTGTGCGTCAGGATGGAGCGAAACGACATCCTGACGCTTGAACTTCGAAACCGGCAACAAAGATATGAGGCTCAAGGGCGGTGAGCAAGGAGAAACATATCTTCGCTTTTCAAATAGACTTATGATAACGATGCACTTTATGATTCCCACCCCTCTTTTGAAACTTTTCCCTTGAATCACCATATACAACTTCCTATACTTGCCCCTGCCGAACCTTATGGGCGAGTGCGGGGCTTGCCCCTGACTGGTGCGGGACTGACTTGTCCGTGCAGATCATATTCTCCGGGTCTCATGGCATGTTGTGGTCCCTCGTAACTAAAAGAGAGACAATTAGATGGCAATGAACGTAATCGAGAAAGTCTTCGGAAGCAAGTCGGATCGCGATGTCAAAAAACTGCGCCCGTTCGTCGACGAAATTAATGATATATACGAAACTCTTCACGACAAACCCGACGAGTGGTTCCCTCAGCGCACGGCCGAATTCAAGACTGAGTTAAGAGCATTCCTAGAACAGCTCGACTCCGAGCTCGATCCCCAGACGATGGATCCCGATCTGTACAAGATAGAGCATCGCAAGCGACTTGATACTAAGCTCGACGAAATCCTGCCGGAATCCTTCGCTATAGTCAAGGAGGCCTGCCGTCGCCTGGTGGGCAAATCATGGGAGGTCTGCGGAATTGAGACGCGATGGGAGATGGTGCCATACGATGTTCAGCTCATCGGCGGCATCGTGTTGAACCAGGGGAAAATTGCCGAGATGGCCACCGGTGAGGGCAAGACTCTCGTGGCGACCATGCCGCTTTACCTCAACGCCCTCGCGGGGCGAGGCGCGCACCTGGTCACTGTCAACGATTACCTGGCCCGCCGCGACTCCGAGTGGATGGGCAAGGTCTACGAATTTCTGGGGCTCGAGATCGGCTGTATTCAAAACGAGATGGATAACGCCCAGCGCATGATCCAGTATGGCAAGGATATCACCTACGGCACCAACAACGAATTCGGTTTCGATTACCTTCGCGACAACATGGCCGTGCGCGCCGAGGACCAGGTCCAGCGCGGTTTCGCCTACGCTATCGTCGACGAGGTCGATTCGGTCCTGATCGATGAGGCCCGCACGCCGCTCATCATTTCCGGCCCGGTGGAATCGACGCTCAATTTCCGTTTTAACGACATGCGACCCCTGGTCGCCAACGTCGTCAAGCGCCAGAACCAGCTGATTGCCAGCCTGATCGATGAGGGCGAGAAGCTACTCGATGAGGGCAAGACCGACGAGGCCTCCGAGAAATTCCTGGCGGCCCACAGGGGAGCGCCCAAAAATAAACGCCTCATGAAACTCTACAAGGAGAAGGGTGTCCGCCAACTGGTCGAGGAACGAGAGCTGGCCTACCGTCGCGACAAAATCCTGCACGAGGTAGATGAGAAGCTATATTTCACAATCGATGAGCGCGAGCACGCCGTCTACCTCAACGAACCCGGCATCAAGATGCTTTCCAATGAGGACCAGAAGCTTTTCGAGATACCCGATATCACCGAAGGCCTCCACCAGATAGACTCCGACGAAGTCTACACGCCCGAGCAAAAAGCCCGCAAGAAAGAGGAGCTCTACCGGCTCCACGCCGACAAATCGGAGAAAAATCACGCCATCAATCAGCTCCTGCGCGCCTACCAGCTGTTCGAAAAGGATGTCGAGTACGTGGTGCAGGAAGGTAAGGTCCTGATTGTCGACGAGTTCACCGGACGCCTCATGCCCGGCCGCCGCTATTCCGATGGTCTCCACCAGGCAATCGAGGCCAAGGAGGGTGTCACTATCGAGGGTGAGACCCAGACCCTTGCCACGGTTACCCTTCAAAACTTCTTCCGCATGTACGAGAAGCTTTCCGGCATGACCGGCACCGCCGAGACCGAGGCCGCCGAATTCTGGGAAATCTACAAACTCGACGTTGTCGTCATTCCCACCAACCAGCCGGTCCGCAGAATCGATTTCGACGATGTCATTTATCGCACGCGGCGTGAGAAGTATAACGCCATCATCGAGGAAATAGTCAGGCTCCACAACAAGAATATCCCGATCCTGGTCGGCACGATCTCGGTGGAGGTCTCCGAAACCCTCTCGCGCATGCTGAAGCGCCAGGGGATCGGCCACTCGGTGCTAAACGCCAAGTACCATCAGCAGGAGGCCGAGATCGTGGCCAAGGCCGGCATGCCCGGCGCAGTCACGATTGCCACCAACATGGCCGGCCGCGGCACCGACATCAAGCTGCATAAGGATGTGTTGAAATCCAGTTATTGTATGTTGGTCTCGCGCATCAGCGGCGACCAGGAGTGCCCTTTCTATAAAGAGCTCAATTGCGACGACGATGTCCCCTGCGGCCTGCATATCATCGGAAGCGACCTGCACGAGTCGCGTCGAATCGACCGCCAGTTGCGGGGCCGTTCCGGCCGCCAGGGCGACCCCGGCGCCTCCGTATTCTTCCTCTCGCTCGAGGATGACATGATGCGCATCTTTGGCGGTGGCCGGATCGAGCGCATCATGGACACGCTTGGGTGGAAAGAGGGCGAATCGATCAATCATCGCATGGTCACGAAAGCGATCGAGCGAGCGCGAAAACAGGTCGAATACAACAACTTCTCCATCAGAAAGAATCTGGTCGAATACGACAATGTCATGAACTCCCAGCGTGAGGTCATCTATGGCCTGCGCACCGAAATTCTCAAGGGCAAAATCCTCAAGGAGGAGGCCCAGGCCATGGTGCGCGATATCGTCGGCGCAAAGGTCTGGGAGTATTGCCCCGAAAAGACATATGTCGAGGAGTGGAATCTCCAGGGGCTTCGCCAGGAACTGCGCAAAATATTCCTGCTCGATATCCATTACGCCGATGAAGCCCTCGCAGGCCTCAACCAGCACAAGCTGATCGAAGACATCACCAACGCGGCGCTTAAGATTTACGACGATAAGGAACAGATCCTGGGCGAGGATATCATGCGCCGCCTCGAACGTTACGCTTTCCTCTCAGTCTACGACACGCAGTGGAAAGAGCACCTCTACGAAATGGACCAGCTGCGCACCGGGATCGGCTTACGCGCCTATGGCCAACGCGATCCGGTGATCGAATACAAGAAGGAGGCCTACAAGGCGTTCGCGGAGATGCTGGGCAGAATCGATGAGGAAGTGGTCGGAATGATATTCAAAATGAAGCCGGCCACCGAGCCGACCCGCTTACCTCATGGCCAGATGGTGGCCGCCAAGCAGTCGGCGGTGGGGATGGGTGTCCGCGCAAGCGCTCCCGAGGGTTATGCCGGCCCGATGGCTGAGGCTGCCCAACGCGGCGAGGACAAGCCCAAACCAATCCGCGTGGCCAAGACCCCTGGCCGCAACGACCCCTGCCCCTGCGGCAGCGGCAAGAAATATAAACATTGCCACGGAAAATGAACTTTCGATAAGGGCGAATTATTCACGCACGTGATCTTCGTTGCGTTTTGAAGCACGGATCAAGTGCACTTGGGACGTTACAATGGACGATCCACTCACAGTATCAACTCCATTGAGATTTGTTTGGCTTGATACGTCTGCTTTAGCCAAAATTTATCTTCATAAATTGGGCACTGAAGACATATTATCGGTTCTATGTGACAATTCTGTGATGGTATTTACAGCTGAATATTGCGTGCATGAGTTTTATGGAATATTGAAGCGAAGGGCAGCGAAAAATAGTAAAAACAAGAATCCGATTAGCCTAGAGGAATATTTGCGGTATGTTTTTCTATTAAGGTGTCATATTAGAGATGGCGGACGCATTAAAATCTATAAATATGATTTTACCGATACCGACTTATTTGATAGAGTCAAGGCAATCATGCATAATAATAATCTTGATTTGGTAGACGCCATTCAATTTATAATATTGACAAAGGGAATGCTTGGCTGTCTTGCGGGTGAATCAGGTCCGGTTTTGGCATCTTCTGACGAGGGCATTTTAGGCGTTGCGCGCGAAAGAGACATCCGAACCTGGAATCCTGAAATAGGTGCTCTTCCTAATTTTACCAAACAATATTAATAAAAATGGCAGAAAATAGTGTGGCGTCGGGTCGCCTGACCCGACGCCGTTTATTTCTACTGAGACATGAGGTGCATTCCTATTTATTCGAATGTCACTTGAGTACCCTGCTCCCCTTCTTCCGCTCCAAATATCCGACCAGGTTATTTATCGAATCGAGATTCTCCGGCATCAGGTCTTCGTCCTTCACCTCGACACCGAACCGCTCCTCGATGAATCCGACAAGCTCCAGCACCCCCGTTGAATCGATGACCCCCTTGTCGAGCAGGGAATCGGAATCGGTAAGCTCGTCGGGGCTGCGCCCCATCATGAAATTGTCCAATATGAAACCCTTGATTACATCCCGCAACGTAACACTCCCTTAGACAATGAATTAAATAATCGTCATCTTCCTTGGTCACCGGCCCCTTAGAGCGTGCCCAGATAACTCTTGATCTCGTAATCGGTCACCGCTGTCCGGAAATTATCCCATTCGACCATCTTATTGCTAATCAGCGTCTCGAAAATATGGTCGCAGAGCGTTTCCCGCATCAGGTCCGATTTCTTGAAGAAATTCAGCGACTCCATGAGCGAGCCCGGCAGGGTGTCGATCTTCTTCCTCTTAAGCTGGCGAGAATCCATCTCGAAAATGTTCTCCTCGACCGGCTCCGGCAACGGATACCCCTTCTTGATCCCCTCGTATCCAGCGGCCAGCATCACGGCGAAAGCCAGGTAAGGGTTGCAGGCCGGGTCGGGGCTGCGCACCTCAATTCTGGTCGAGCTTTCGCGGCCCAACTGATACATCGGAACCCTTACCAGCGACGAGCGGTTGCGTCGGCCCCAGGATATGTAGACTGGAGCCTCATAACCGGGCACCAGACGTTTGTAGGAGTTAACCCACTGATTGGTGATGAGTGTGAATTCCTTTATATGAACGAGTATGCCCGCTATGTAGCGCTTGGCGATATCGGACAGACGGTATTTGTCGGATGCGTCATAGAAGGCGTTGCGGCCGTCCTTGAAAAGCGACTGGTGGGTATGCATGCCGGAACCGTTAACACCGAAAATCGGCTTGGGCATGAAGGTGGCGTAATAACCATGTGCCAGCGCCTGCTCCTTGACAATAATCCTGTACATCATGGCATAATCTGCCATGCGAAGCGCGTCCTGGTATTTGAGGTCGATCTCGTGCTGACTGGGGGCCACCTCGTGATGCGAGCATTCCACCGGAATGCCGATATCCTCCAGCGCGCCGACAGCGCCTTTACGGAGACGTGTGGTCTCGTCAACCGTGGAATACTCAAAATACCCGCCATATTCGACCGGTTCGGGCTTGCTTGAATTCTTGAAATAGAAATACTCGATTTCCGGTCCCATATAGGCGGTATAACCCTCGGCTTTAAGGCGGTCGACCATTCGACGCAACACATAGCGGGAGTCGCCCACATAGGGCTCGCCGTGCGGTGTCTTGATGTCGCAGAAAACGGATGCAATCTTCTCGTCGTTAATAGGCCACGGGAAGACCGCGAACGTCGATAAATCCGGATGCGCCATCAAGTCGGATTCCTCGATGCGCACGAAACCCTCGATAGACGAGCCATCGAACCCCTGCCCGTGAGTGAATATGTGCTCGATTTCCGAGCGCGTGATGGTCATTCCCTTAAGGACGCCCAGCACGTCGGTGAACCAGAGACGGATATATTTTATCCCCTTATCATCTATGATTTTCATCGCTTCATCGGCGCTTTTAACCCCGATCATATTTTCTCCCTTTGTTTGTATTGTGGTAATCTCTCAAATGCGACTCTTAATGAATATTTTCGGACCGACTTAGTCAATGTTTAACCTTCCGAAAGCCGCCGCCCGAAAATACGGGTCGATCAGTCGACTCATATGGAATAATCATGCCAGATTTTAAACGATTCCCTGCCGAGCCCTTCGGCCGGCTGGAAATGATCAATATACTGGTCCATCAAGAGCTGCGTCGACAAAATCCCGACGAATGACATGTTGTCTTTAAACGACAAGTGGGCATGATAAAGCTTGGCGCACTTCTCTCTCAGATTGGCCACGTAGGCCGGCTTGAAAATGCCAAATTTCTCGATCGCCGCCACGGAAAGCATCTCATCTATGTAATCCGGGGAATCGGGCTGTACGAAACTGTTGGAATCGGGCGCCATATACGGCTGTTTGACCCTCGCCGTAATCTCGCGCGGAAGCTCATCCTTCATGGCTTTCTTGAGAACCAGTTTTTCCTTCAGGCCGAGGATTTTATGCGCCGGTGGAATCCTGGCCCCAAGTTCGACTACCCTGTGATCCAGAAACGGGAATCTGCCCTCGACCGAGTGGCCGGCTGTAACGCGATCCCCTTGCGACGAGAGCAGGTAACCCGAGAGAAGCGAGGTCGCCTCCAGGTACTGCGCTCGCGCCAGGTGATGCCAGCGGTAGAAATTAGCGGGTATGTGCCTGTCGAAAGCGCAGACAGATTCGTATCCGCCTATTGCCTCTCTGACGCCGCCGGTGAAATAATCCTTGATCTTCGTGGTGGTATTGATTCTGGGGATATGCGAAAAATAATATTTGTCCGACTCCGACAACCCGGCCTTGTAAAACGTCTCGAGGTAGTACCTGGCGCGGCTGGCCGAAAGCGGCAGCGTCGGATAGAGCCGACGGAGCAATGCCGGACGCCAGGCCGAATCGGGATTCTTGGCCCAGAATCTCCTGATCAGCGTCTCCTTGAATATATCGTAGCCGCCCAGAATCTCATCGGAGCCTTCGCCGGTCAGGACAACTTTGAAATTATTGCGCCTGACCAGTCCTGACAGCATAAAGAGGGGAGTCGGCGCAGTGCGCAAGATCGGCCGTTCGGTGTGCCAGATGACGCGCGGGAAATTCTCTGCGATGTCGTGGTATCCGCACTGTATCTGGTGATGATTGGTGCCGAGATAATCGGCCACCTGCTTCTGGTATTCCGATTCGTCATAAGCCTTATCGTGAAAGGCGATAGAAAAGGTCTCGACTCGATTGGTCGTGAAATGCTTGATCAGCGAGGTCGTAGCCGAGGAGTCCAGGCCGCCGGATAGATAAGCCCCCACAGGTACGTCGGCGCGAAGCCGCAAACGGACAGAATCCACTAAGAGGGCGTGCAGCTCCTCCGCCCAGGAGTTGAGGCTGCGCTCTTTGTCGTAAGTCTCCGGGTATTCCATGCGCCAGTAGCGGCCGCCGGAAACTCCTCCGTTTTTGACCTCGACGTAAGAACCCGGTTCAAGCTCATTTATCCCCTCGAACGCGGTCCGGGGCGGTGAGGTCGTCCACCACGTGAAAATCTCATCCAATCCTGCAAGGTCAATCCGTCGGGGAATCGACCTGTCGCAGAATATCGATTTGATCTCGGAGGCGAAATAAAAACGCCCGTTCATGGTCGCGTAGAAGACAGGCCTGACACCCAGCCTGTCGCGCGAAATGAAAAGCGACTTGTTCTTCTTGTCGTATATGGCGAAAGCCCACTGGCCGTTGAATACGCCCAGGCATTCCTTACCCCATTCCTCATAGGCGTGTATGATAACCTCGGTATCGGAGTGGGTCCGGAATTTATGGCCGAGCTTCTCCAGTTCGGGGCGCAATTCGACATAGTTATAAATCTCGCCGTTAAACGTAATCCAGAGAGTGCCGTCCTCGTTGGAGAGCGGCTGAGATCCGGTGGCAAGATCGATTATGGAAAGCCTGGCCTGCCCCAGGGCGCACCTGTTGTCGAAATAAGCGCCGAACTCGTCGGGGCCGCGGTGACGGATGATATTAACCATGCGCCCGAGCAACTCCCTGTCAGGCCTGGCCTCGGAATGCAATTGAAAATATCCGGCTATGCCGCACATGATTATATTCTACCGTCTCCTAAATTCTATTGACTAAGGCTTATATGATTTATCGAAAAATGTCAACTTCTGTTTGCTGTTCCGCCCACCCGTCTTTTGGAGGCATTGGATAATTACCACCGATTTATGAATCGTGATATTACCGAGTCAACTCCATCCTGAGGCGCCGTTACATCGATTTCGGCGCTGTTCTAATCGCAAAACCGCTTTCACCTCGATATTGATAATTAGCCCATCAATGCGGACCGCAATGTCGATTGAATAATTCTCAAACCATGTCCCATTCCCATATGTTCCCATTCCCGTTAACCCGATTTATTTCAAAACGATAGCTCAGGCTTCCGCCCTATCCCGGTTACGGCGCCCAGTCTCCGGATACGGGTGGCTGTGCCGCCATTCAAACCCCACTTTAAGCTTTCAATTTTAATTCCATATTTCGATGCCACTCTATTGTCTTGACAAGGCCATCCATCAGCGATGTCCTCCAGCAAAATCCCAACAACTCCCTAGCCTTGGTGAGGTCCGGCAGGCGACGGCTGACATCCTCATACCCGCCCCCGAAACTGTCATAGGGTATGAATTTCAGCCTCGGAGAACCATCGGGCCTGGTCAGGCCATAAATCAGACGCGCCAGGGAGAGAATGCTGATTTCCTCCTCGGAACCGAGGTTCACTATTTGGCCGATCACCCGCCTTGACCCGGAGGCCCGCATGATGCCGTCAATCAGATCGTCTATATATGTGAATGACCGTGTCTGCGAGCCATCACCGTGAATTGTGATTTCCTCGTCTCTCAGCGCCTGCTCGATAAAAACAGCCTGAGGGCCGCCCCACCAGGAACGATGATTTCTCGGCCCATAGCTTCCGAAAAAGCGCAAGATCGCTACCGGCAGGCCTTGCTCGGCGTGATGCGCCAGCGCCAGATGTTCGTCGAATATCTTGCTGACTGCATAGCTCCAGCGCCTGATATGCGATGGCCCGACGACCAGGTTGTCAGTTTCCTTGAAAGGCGGCGCTCCCTTGCCGTAAACATCGGAGGTCGAGGCCAGGATAACTTTGCACTTCTGCCGCTGCGCCGCCTCCAGAACATTCCTGGTGCCCTCATTATTGACATTGAGTGTGCCAAGAGCATCGCCGTAGCGTGGGATCTTCCTGGCGGCCAAATGAAAGATGACCGAGGCCCCGTCGACTGCCGACTCCAAAGCCGGCTTGTTGCAGACATCATCGAGATAAAATTCGAAACGGTGATTTCCCTTGTATCCGTCGACGAAATCTCTGGAACCGTGCGAAAGATCGTCGTAACAGCGAACCGAGTAATCGCGGGCCAGCAGAGCCTCGCATAGATGCGAACCAATGAATCCGGCCCCTCCGGTTACCAATGCTATAGGTCTTGTGCTTTGACTCAGGTCCTAACTCCTCTTCGACTTATCATTGCGCGGCTGATGTCTCGATGGTCTTGATCTTGGCCGTGCCCGGTATGCCCGCCCTGGGTGATAGCTTTCCCTCGCGAATCCTCAAGAATACCTCCACGATTCTCTCCGACGCCCGGCCGTCCCAGTATTTCGGCGCCTGCCCCGACTTGATCTTGCCCCCCAGTATATTCTCGACTGCGGCCAATATCTTCTCGGGATACGGCCCAACCAGAATATTGGTCCCGTCGGTCAGCGTGACCGGCCGCTCGGTATTCTTGCGCAGGGTCAGGCAGGGGACATTCATTATCGTCGTCTCCTCCTGGATCCCGCCGGAATCGGTCAGCACCAGCGCCGCCTGCGATTCGAGCCTGAGGAAATTGAGGTAACCTTGAGGCTCGATCAATCGGAATCGGTTATCGTCAAAATAAGAGGCTAAGCCGAATTTATCAATATTTAATCGCGTGCGGGGGTGGCATGGAAAGACAATCGGTACTATCTGCGATATCGTCGCCAGGGCCTCTATTAGCCGAGCCAGCGATTCCCGGTCATCCACGTTTTCCGGCCTGTGGAGAGTCAAGAGGGCATATCGCTTCTCGGTAAGCCCCAAATTGGAAAGCACCGGCCTCGAGGACGCCACCCGGAGGTGCTCCATGAGCGTATCAATCATGACATTGCCCACAAAGAATATCCTGTCCTCATCGACACCCTCCATAACCAGGTTCTGGAATCCGGAGCTCTCGGTCACGAATAGATAATCCGATATCCGATCGGTTAATACCCGGTTGACCTCCTCCGGCATCCCCATGTCGAAAGAGCGCAGCCCGGCCTCGATATGGGCGACCGGGATATGGCATTTCCTGGCCACCAGGGCGCAGGCCAAAGTCGAGTTGACATCGCCGACAACCGCCACAAGATGCGGCGCATTTTCGAGGACGACATTTTCGAATTCAATCATGATCCTGGCGGTTTGAACGGCATGCGAGCCCGAACCAACCCCGAGATTAATATCGGGCCTGGGCATCTTGAGCTCCTCGAAGAACAGCCCCGATAGCTTCTCGTCGTAATGCTGGCCGGTATGCACCAATGTCGGCTCCAGGAAATCGTGGAATCGCCTCATCCTCTCGATTATAGGAGCGGCTTTCATGAAATCGGGCCTGGCCCCGACCACGATCATAATCTTCGTCCGCTGATGTTGAAACCGATTCAACTTGAAACCCTCCGAAATGAATGGTCAATTCTCGAACACCCGTTAGTCTTTTCGGAAAATTCCGGGATTACTGGAGAGGGAATTTGGGTATTTGGAGGGCCAGTCCGCGCCAGTTCAAAATGGATAATAATGAAAAGGGCGGCCAATTAACCGCCCCGGATGAAGAATATGATGTTCTTTTCTACGCCTTTGACGATTCCCGGTTCTCGACTATCTTCATTATTTCATGGCACGACGTGAACCTGAAATACTCCAGGATTCTGCGAAGTTTCTCCTCGGCCAGGCTTAAATTGCCGAATTCGGAGTACCTGAATACCTTCTTGCTCGTCGAGCGCGGGTGATGGAAATCGAGTTCCCAGAGCTTCATGTTGACCATGGCGGCGAAACCGGACTCGTTTAACTTCTCGATCGATGAAAGGCCGTACCACCCCGGCAATACTCGCATATTCTCCCCGATCCGGATCATCACACCCATCTGCCGTCGAGTGGTCTGCGGAATAGCCCATATCGATTTGCCGGTATCTGTCGATACCAGAAACGGCCTTTTGCTCTCCATACGGGAAGTTTCCGGGAGGAAACTGCAGTCATACCGGTAGCCGGCTTCGGCGATTATTTTATAATAATGCAGTTGACTCCGGCCCAGATAGGGCGCCGCTGCCTTGAAGCCATGTATCGGCTTGCGAAGAATTTCCTCGAGTAAAGCTCGGGAACGCCACAGTTCCGTTTCGAATTGAGCTTTCGGCATATTCCTGGCATCGGCATGCGTGAACCCGTGGCTGGCCACCTCGTGACCCCGGGCATCGATTAAGGTCACGACCTCCGGAAATTTCCGCGCCACCCAGCCCAGCACGAAAAAAGTGGCGCTTGCCTTCTGCCGGTCTAACATCTCCAGCAGGCGAAGCAATAGCGGTATTATCCGCGACTTGATATTGACCTGCTCCAGCTCCGGATTATCGACATGGAAGCGGTCCTCGACCTCGAACGTCAGGATGTTGTCGATAATCGCCCTGCCTGTCCCCCGATATTGATCTACCATATTACCGCTCACCATATCATGTTTCTGCTAAGATGACTCCCTCTATCGACGACTTGGACTATCGACTAACCTGGACGGAGATGCTGCGGTTCCAACGGCCGAATCGATGGCCTGATTGAAATTACATGCGCTATTCATGGTCTCATGATATCAGCCACGCCGATTTTCATGAGAATATGGATAACGATCGGGCCGGTTTGTGACGCAATAAATCTTGTTCGAGCCCTGCTGACAGGCGCGAGGGGGCCAGTATCTGGATATTATTCGGTGTCGGCCTCGAGATACGTAAACGTGGTCCGCCGACGGGCGATCTCCTCGGAGAGGCGCTGAATGAAGCGCTGGGCGGTGTTCTCGCCATAGACTTTAAGCATATGATTCATGCTGATAACTTCCGAGATGACCGTGATATTCTTGCCGGGCGAAACCGGAATCACCACCACCGGTATCTCGACCCCCAATATGGTCGTGCGATGCTCGTCGATACCGAGGCGGTCGTAGTCCTTCTTGTCGTCCCAGGCCTCCAGGCGAACCTCGACCTCGACCCTCTTCTGAAGCCTGATGGCTCTAATCCCGAATAGCTTCTCGATATCGATAATGCCGATACCGCGGACCTCCATATGGTGCCCCAGCTTCTCGACCGCGCTTCCCACTATGACCTGGGTTGCCTTCTTGGTTATCTTGACCACGTCATCGGCAACCAGCCTGTGTCCGCGCTCCACAAGATCGAGAGCGCATTCCGACTTGCCGATCCCCGACTTGCCGGTGTAAAGTAACCCCACGCCGTAGACATCCACCAGAGAGCCGTGAATGGTGGTTTGAGGCGCAAAGAAGCTGTCGAGATAGATTGAAAGGCGAGTGATCAGCTCGGTGGTCGAGAGATTGGTCTGAAACACCGGCGTCTGGGTCCGGGCCGCGTGATCGAGAAACTTCTTCGGCGGCACCATCCCCTTGGTCACGATGAAAAGCGGAATATCGAACGAGAATAGCTGGCGCATCCGATCCTCGAGCTGCTCATCCGATAAGCTGAGCAAAAACGATATCTCGGTTTGCCCCAGGACCTGAATGCGGCTATGGGCGAAACGCTCCATGTAACCGGCCAATGCCAGCCCCGGCCTGTGGGTCAGGCTGTTGGTAAGATTCTTCTCGTAACCGATGTTATCGAGAAGCGGGAAGAACTCGAAGAATTCCCGCTTCTCGGACAGCAATTTTCCAACGGTTAGCGTAGTCATCGGCCTATTCGCTCTCGCTCTCCTCCGCCGATATGACCGCCTGGGTCTTCAGCGATGATTTCTTGGCGACCTTCTTATCCCGGAGTTTGGCCTTGTACTTCTTGATCTGCGCTTCCATCTTCGAGATGACCTGCTCGACCGCGATATACATGTCGAAAGCCTTGGCCTTGGAGGCCAGAACCGTGCCATAGACCTTGACAGTCAACTCGGCTATCTGGCGGGATGATTTCTCCACCGATAAGGTCAATTCCGAACCGATTATGTGATCGTAATACTTTTCGAGACGCTTAATCTCCTCCTCCGCAAATTTGCGCAGGTTGTCGGTAAGCTGAAAGTGACGAGCCGTGATTCTTATGTCCATAACTTAACCCTCCATTTCCTCTCAACAGAAGCCGAGGTCCCTTGCGGCCTCCCTTTCTTAATGATAGTCGGGCTCTTCGGTAAAGTGATGTTCCGTCGAAATGAACCTGATCGTTCCCGATTTTGATCTCATGACAATCGAGTGCGTGTAAGCGCCGGTGCTGGTATAGCGGACACCCTTGAGCATGTCCCCGTCGGTGACCCCGGTGGCGGCCAGCATGATATTGTTCCCCCTGGCTAATTCCTCGGTCTTGAAAATCTTGTTGATATTCTTTATCCCCATTTGTTTGCAGCGGGCGGCTTCCTGCGGATTTCGGGGCACAAGCCGTCCCTGAATCGCGCCGCCCAGGCAGCGCAGCGCCGCCGCCGCCAGCACACCCTCGGGCGCCCCCCCGGTTCCCATCAGCACATCGACACCGGTGCCAGGCAGGGCCGTGGCCATGGCCGCCGAAACGTCGCCATCGAGGATGAGATGAATCCTGGCCCCGGTTTTCCTAACCCGGCTGATCAGGTCCTTGTGCCTCTCCCTTTCGAGAATCACCACCGTAAGATCGGTGATGTCGTAATTCTTGGCCTTGGCTATCCGTTTTAGATTTGTCTCTACCGATTCGCCAAGGTCTATCACGTCCTTGGCCTCGGGCCCGACCGCGATTTTCTCCATATACGTGTCGGGAGCGTGCAGAATATTGCCGGCCTCGGCCGCGGCCAGGACACTGATGGCATTGTGTCGCCCAAAGGCCACCGAATTGGTACACTCCAGCGGGTCGAGAGCGATATCGACTTTCATTCTCTTGGTTCCGGTGCCGACTTTTTCGCCAATGTAGAGCATCGGCGCCTCATCCCGCTCCCCCTCGCCGATTACAATCGTGCCGTCGATATCGACAGCATCGAAAACCGTCCTCATCGCCTCGACCGCCGCCTGATCGGCCGCGTTGGCATCCCCCTTTCCCATCCATCTGGCGCAAGCCAGCGCCGCCGCCTCGGTTACGCGCACGAAGTCCAAAGCCAGATTCTTATCCATCTCCCACCTCGAGTTTCGGCATTTGGCCGGTTAACAATATAAATTCCGGCCTAAGCTCGGGCCGGAAAGTAACTCGTTTTCCATCTCACAATAGGCATAATTAATGGTGCAAACAATTATAGGAGGCTTGTCATCAAACTGCAAGGATTTTCGGAGAAATTCGAGGATATCAGGCCCTCATCTCTATTCCGCTGTCGCCCTCCGGTTTGGGCGGCAAAATCATCGATTCAGAGGAGCCGCCCCCGGGCCCGGGCGCAGGCCTCTTGGGGGATTGCTTTCTGAAACGCGCCGACTTTATTCCCATCTCCTCACGGTACTTGGTCACCGTGCGACGGGCCAGAGTGATCCCCTCCTTCTTCAACAACTCGGCGATTTCCTGATCGGAAAGGGGCGATGAAAGAACCTCCTTCTCGACTATGGCCTGTATCTTGTTCTTGACCACTCTCTTGGAAAGATCGTCGCCCCCGGCTGTGGCCACACCGGTGTTGAAGAAATACTTGATCTCGTAGACCCCTAATGGCGTTTGAACATACTTGCCGTTGGCCACGCGCGAAATGGTCGCCACGTTCATGCCAACCTTGTCGGCAATCTGCTCCATGGTCAGGGGCTTGAGATGATCCTCGCCATGCTCGAAGAAGTCGATCTGCTCCTCGACTATGGCCTCCATCACATTGATCATGGTGCTTCGACGTTGATTGATGGCGTTTATCAGCCAGCGGGCCTGTTCGAGCTTCTCGCGGACATAATTTTTCGTCGTCTCCGGGGTCTTATTGCCACGCTTGATCAACGATTTATAAGATTGATTTATACGCAGCCGGGGAAGATTCTTGTCGTTGTGATAGACCACAAATCCATCGTCCAACTTCTCGACGATCAGATCGGGAACTACCGCCGCCGCCGCCCGCGTAAACCGCCCCTGGGCCGGCCTGGGCGATAAACCCTTGATTATCTCCAGCGCCGAGGCCACTCGCTCGGGAGTCGAGGCCGTCATCTTGGCCAGCTGCATCGGGCTTTTCTTGTCGAGAACATATAGCTGCTTGTCGACAAGCTCCCAAGCCAGCGTGTCCTTGAGCCCCTGCTCACTGAGTTGCACCAGAAGGCACTCTCGAAGGTCGCGCGAACCGACACCGGGAGGATCAAAAGTCCTGATGATATCAAGCACCTTCTGGACCTGCTCCGGCGGCTTTCGAAGATCCTCGGCCATAGCGGCGACATCGCTGGTCAGGAATCCCGCGTCATCGATATTGCCGATTAAATAAGCGCCGATATCGAGTTCGTCCTCGGTCAGGCGCGTAAAGCCAAGCTGGTCAAACAGATGGTCGTAGAGGGTCTTCTCGGCGGCCTGAATCCGCTCGGGCTTATCCTCGTCATTTTCCGATAAATCCTTATATTGCCCCGAAACCCACTCGTTATCCTCTCCAAGGAATTCCTGCCAGTCGATCTTACTTAGGTTATCCTCTTTCTGCCTTTCCGGTTCGCGGAATTCCGGCTGGTTGGTCTCCTCGGGCGGCTCCTCGACCTCCTCCAATAGGGGATTTTCAGCCAGATTCTGGCGAATCACCTGTTCGAGGTTAAGTATAGGCTCCATAAGGAGTTTGAGGGACTGGATGAGGTCCGGTCTGACAGACAGTTCGGGCCGAAGCGAGACTGTCTGCGACATCTTCAAATTTGCCATAACCTAAATTAAACCTTCTCTCTCATATACCCACCTTTTAGACTATCGGCCAATTCGAAAGCCACCTTGAATCGGGGCCGGACACCCCAAACATGATATGCAAAATATGGGCTTATCGCAAGCAAAATATAGTCCCAAATGACCAATTGGAGGTTTCTATTGGTATTCGAAATCGACCGGAACCCCGTGGCGGGCCATAATCAGTCGGATTTCACCAATGACGAATGAGGCCAGGTGCTGCTAAGCGCACGAAGCGAGGAATTCAATTGCATATTTCATCTGGAGGGATGAATTGGGTGGCGATGTTACGCCGCCCGCTATGATCTAATCAGGGTCAGCTAATCGATGCTATTCCGGCGTCGCTGTCCAGGGCTTGCCGAACTCGCCATTAAAGGCTATCTCGTTGAGCGGGCGTCGCGGCCGGTCTTTCTTGTTGGGGATGATTTCACCATGGTATTCGGTGCCGGCGTTCTTATCATAATACCCCAGGCAAACCAGGCCCTGGATAAAAAATTCTTTCGGGATACCAAGCGTCTTGCGGACCGCCTTGCGCGAGAAGGTGGTCACCCAGACTGCGCCCAAGCCCAGAGCGTGGGTCATGAGAAGGATGTTTTGTGTCGACGTCGCCACGTCTTGGATATACATCTGGTCAAGTTCGTCATATTTCTCCCAGGTATCGTATGGCGCCGCCAGCACTATTATGATAGCCGGGGCATTGAGAATCCAGGGCTGATGGAATCGGGGATCAAATTCAGCTTGCTTTTTCTTATCGCGCACGACAACGAACCGCCAGGGCTGCTTGTTGCCGCCGGCAGGAGCCCAGCGGCCGGCCTCGAGTATCTGCGCGATCTTGTCGTCCTCGACAGGCTTATCGACAAAAGTCCTGATCGAGCTTCGGGTCTTGATGAGATCGAGTAGGTCCATATCCTCTCCCAATTAATTATCCTTATACTTACCCTGGCATCGGGAAATTAATAAAATTCAATTCCCTCCGCAATATTTGATTAGCTTGGCGACGACCTGATCACAATCCGAACAACCTTATAGATATCCCCGAGACTGCGATGATCCCGCCCGCCAGGGCGTGGATATAACGTTCCAGCCCGGCCGTATTTACCAACGACAGTCCCCTGATGGCCGAATAGACTATCGCGCACATGGTACCGATTGTGGTAATTCCGAACGCCGCCGTCACCAGCGCCACGCCATGCCAGTTATTCGCTGCCGCCGGGCTTGCGCCGGCCGCGCCTCCGGCCAGCGCGGGGAACATCAGAAGCGGTATCAGCGGCTCGCACGGGCCGAGGACAAAGATTATAAACAGCGTCCAGAACGTGACCGATCTCGAATCGTGCTCATCCAGATGCTTTCCTCCGGGCAGGTGACCATGGCCATGCCGGTGGCTTCGCTTGGCTCGGTACAGGCCCCAGATACCATACAGCATACCGAATCCTATGAGCGCGTAGCTGGCGATATCGCCCCTGACGCTCTCTATCGATTCCAGGTCTCCGAGGGCAGTGCCAATCGCAATCCCGATTACCCCTATGATCACCGATGACAGCACATGCCCCACCCCGCAAGAAAATGTCACGGCCAGAGTTTTGGAGACCGACCACCTGCGTGCCTTACCGATCGCGATAAACGGCACGTAATGATCCGGTCCGATCAGGGTATGGATAAAACCGATTGAAATCGCGGTCCAGATGAGAATTGTAAGGGAGGTTTCTGACATAATTCTCTTATCCGCCTAAATCATAATCCCGTCATCGCGAGCCCCGAGGTTTCCGAGGGGCGTGGCGATCTCATTGCATAATTCATGAGATTGCTTCGTCGGCCAAATGGCCTCCTCGCAATGACACGCTTCTTATTTTGTTGTGCGTCAGAATGAAATTCATATGGATGACATCCTGACGCGAAAAGTCACCCCTTAATCTGCCTCAGTCTCTCCGTCAGCTTCGGCAGTATCTCAAATATATCACCGACAATGCCGTATGTCGCCACCTTGAAGATCGGCGCCTCGGCATCGCGGTTGATCGCCACTATTGTTTTCGATGATTGCATGCCGACCAAATGCTGTATCGCCCCCGAGATTCCGCAGGCGATATAAAGCTTCGGGTTGACAGTCTTTCCGGTCTGCCCCACCTGATGCGCGTACGGTATCCAGCCGGCATCGACCGTGGCCCGCGAGGCCCCCACCGCCCCGCCTATGGCGGCCGCCAATTCGCGCACCAGCTTGAAATTTTCCGGCGCCCGAAGCCCCCTGCCGCCGGAGACTATGATATCGGCATCTGTCAGGCTGATTTCCTGGCCCCCCTCGGAGACATGCTCGAGCACTTTCGCCCGCGAGCCATACCTGGTCTCGTCAAATGGAAGCGTCTCCTTTTCGCCCGCCCGGCTCGGGTCGGGAGTTGGTTCCGGAAATGCTTTGGGACGGAGTGTCACCATCTGCGGTCCCGGGCCGACAGGAGAGATCTTGATTATCGCCTTGCCGCCATAGGCTGGTTTGGTTGCCAGAAGGTTGTCGCCGTCCCACTCCAGAGCCGTCACGTCAGCCGCCAAGCCCGATTGCAGCATGGCCGCCAGTCTGGCAAATAGCGACTTGCCGTAAAATGTCGCCCCCGCGAAAATGGCGGTGGCATTACCGCTTCCGGCGACATCGGCCATTATCTTGGCGCATGATTCATCGACAAAGTGCGCCAGCTTCGGCGAATCGAAAATGATGACCTTGTCGGCCCCTATCTTGAT
>Ga0154764_1129_pt1 | contig 21079 bp, 11 predicted proteins | sample Rifle2008BG16ft_FD_105772 | JGI IMG/M metagenome (GOLD analysis project Ga0154764, IMG submission 105772) | candidate division Zixibacteria bacterium RBG_16_53_22
AGGTATCAAAATAACCTATCCCATTACCGATAGCGCAGTTATCGCGAAAAGTAACGGCGTTTAATGTCGTTAGGATATTGGAATACTGTATTGTGCCGTCATCGTTGCCAAAAAAGATGGTGCCTTCGATGTTGTCGTGTCCTGGCATGAAAGGCGCGTCGTTTATGCCAATGATACCTCTAATGCGCGCTATGCGGATCTTGAAGGTTACTATGGTATAAAATTGATGGGGGTCATAGGGGGGGTTGGGACCGCCTCCCAGATCGCAAAATGCCTTATATGTCTGGTTGGTATAACCATATCCTAAGACCGGGTCCATATATGGGTTCAAAAAATCACGGGAATCCCAATCAGTCAGGGGAGGATAGTCAAATCCGCCATATCGGCCCTCGACATAATAGTCTCGGGTAGCCAGGGGCATCATGATATATCCAAAGTCATCGACCGTCGGATCCGTAGTTCCCACTTGCACAGGCACGTTTAATGTATCGCCTATGACAGCAGTCATGTTCGGTAAACCGTAATAGACTCTAATTTGCTGATCCTGTCCTGTGCAGATGGAAATTGGGGACAAAAGCAATAATAGGCACCACATCCAAGAACGCATAGTTTCCTCCAGTGGCACCGGGGAATACTACATTATATATATGAATATATGGGGTGTCAAGTATTATTTATCATAAGTAGGAATATATTTTAGACCATTGAGGCCTTTAACACCTCCGCCATCTGCCCATGTATCCGGCCATTAGAGGCCAGGACAACGCCCTTGGAAATATCATAGTTTCCGCCGGTCCAATCGGTAACTTTGCCGCCGGCCTCCTCGACCAGCAATATCCCGGCGGCAATATCCCACGGATTCAGCTTCATCTCCCAGTAACCGTCGAACCGCCCGCAGGCGACATACGCCAGGTCAAGCGCCGCCGACCCGGCTCGCCTAATGGCGCGGGCACGCACGGCAAACTCGGCGAACTGGCGGAGATTGGTCGCTTTCGATTCCCGTATATCGTATGGAAATCCGGTGGCCAGGAAAGCATCGCCAAGGTTTTCCTCTTTAGAAACGGATATCTTTTTGCCATTCAGCAATGCGCCGGCGCCTCGCTCGGCCGTAAAGCATTCCTCTAAGACGGGATGGTAAATACAGCCGGCTATAATTTCATTTTCCCTGACAAGCGATACGGAAACGCAATAGAACGGGAAACCGTGAGCATAATTAGTGGTGCCGTCGAGGGGATCGACAAACCAGATATAAAGCGAGTTTCCGCCATGTTCGGTGCCCTCCTCGGCCTTGAATCGATGTTGCGGGTAGCGCTCGGCGATGATTTTGCGGATGATGGCCTCGGATTCCCGGTCAACATCGGTGACAAGGTTGATATCGCCTTTCTTCTCGATTGTGAGCTTGTGGCCGGCTCGTGCTTTGAGGTATCTGCCGGCTTCGGTGGCCGCTATGACCGCCGTATCGAGGAAATCGCTCATGAAACTACCCGGCTCTCGATCTCCTGATCCTTGTACTGCAATTGGTAGAGCCGGTGGTAGATGCCTCCCAGGGTCAGAAGCTGGGCGTGGCTGCCCTCTTCCTTGATCTGCCCCTTGTGCATAACGATGATGCGGTCGGAGTTTTTGATAGTGGAGAGGCGATGTGCGATGACGATCGAGGTGCGGCCGGCTAACAGCCGCTGCAGCGCGCGCTGAATAACGATCTCGGTCTGCGTGTCGACCGAAGACGTGGCCTCGTCGAGGACGAGGATTCTGGGGTCGAAAGCCAGCGCCCGAGCGAAAGCCAGAAGCTGCCTTTGGCCAACCGACAGGTTGGAGCCCCGCTCGCGAATCTGGTGATTTATGCCGCCCTCGAGGCTGCCCACGAACTGCTCGGCTCCTACCGCGCGCAGGACATCCACAACCGCCTCATCGGAGATGTTCTCATTGCCGAGCCTGACATTGCGAGCGATATCGCCCGAGAAGACGAAGATATCCTGTAATACCAGCCCGATATGGCGGCGGTACTCCTTCAGGGGCAACTCCTTGATTGAGACCCCATCGAGCTTGATATCCCCTTTCTGGAAATTGTAGAAGCGCAGGAGAAGGCTGATTATGGAGGTCTTGCCGGCCCCGGTCGCGCCTACGATTGCGATCCGCTCGCCGGGCTTGATATCGATGTTGATATCTTTGAGAACCCATTCGTTTTCGTTGTAGGCGAAACTGACGTTCTCAAACCTGATGGCGCCTCTGACATGAGGAAAGCTCCTGGGAATTTGGGAATCGACCACATCCGTTTTGGTATCGAGGAGCCTGAAAATCCTCTCGGAGGAGGCCATGGCCTGCTGCAGGATGTTATACTTCTCGGAGAGGTCGCGTATCGGCTGGAAGAAGCGCTCTGCGTACTGTATGAAAGCCACCAGCGCGCCGAATGTCAGGGCGCCCAGGAGTATCTGTCCTCCACCGTACCAGATGATCAGGGCCAGAGACACCGCCCCGAGTATTTCCACGACCGGGAAAAAGACCGCGAAATAGAAAACCGATTTCAGATGGTTATCACGCAGGTCGGCATTGATAGCATCGAATTTTTCGAACGTCTTTTTCTCGGCGACGAAACTCTGCACCACCCACATGCCGGTGACATGCTCTTGAAGGAAGGAATTGAGCTTGGCAATCCGCGACCGCACCCTGCGGAACGACTCCCTGACTTTTGACCGAAATATGAGAGTGGCCACAAATATGATCGGGACCACCACCATGTTTACCAGCGCCAATTGCCAGTTGAGATAGAACATGACTCCGATTATCCCCATGAGCATGATGATATCACCGAAAACGGCCACCACGCCGGCGGTGAATAGCTCATTCAAGGCGGCCACGTCGCTGGTGGTCCTTGTTACAAGCCGGCCCACGGGATTCTTGTCGAAAAACGACAGGCCCAGATGCTCGATATGCGAGAAGATCTTCATGCGCAGATCAAACATCACTTTCTGGCCGACCCACTGGGTGGTATATACTTCTATGTATTCCATGACAAATTGCAGCGCCAGGACAGCAATGTAGAGACCAATCATGCCCGAAAGCCCGGAGAGGTTCCTGGTCGTGATATACCTGTCGATAGCAATCATGGTGATATAGGGGCCGGCCAATTCGGCCACCTTGGCGATCATGAGCACCAATATCGCCAGGCCGATACGGAGACGATAAGGCTTCAGGTAGCGTGTCAGCCGCCGGGCCAGACGGGCATCGTATGCCTTGCCTAATATCTCTTCTTCCTGTCCGTATCCGTCGTACGCCATAAATAATTTTCTTTAGCTGTCTTTACTATTTTTCAAGCACAATAACAGCAATCCAACAATAAAACACAAATTAATAGCCGGGGCTTCCCAGCCCCGGTAGAAACTTTCCTCAGCCGCTCTCAATGATTTTAAAATGATAAATAGCCCCAATCCAGAATATCGTGCTGATGAATATGGATAATCAGCGGGGTCGATGACAATTCCAGCCCTGACTGGATTTTGCCTGATGTAATTGACTTTCAGAATGACCGTCTTGCTTCTCTCCGTCAGAAAATTCCGGTAACCATCCTGCCGAACTTTACCCGATTGATTTAGCAGTGACCGGGGCTTGGAAGCCCCGGCTATTGGGAAAAAAGGTTGTATTCCTCCGGCATGCGGGCAATATATGAATTTGAATGCTGATGTCAATTGGGTGGAATGTGCGCGGTAGAGCGACAAAACAATTCAGCGTGAGAGCTCCTCTATTCGTCGCCGGGCCGCGCGGCTCTCGGGGGCCTCGGGTGACGCGATCTCGGCAAACCTCCGGTAGTTGTACACGGCCCTGGCCGTGTCATGAAGATTCTGGTCATAAAGCACACCGAGGTTGTATACGAGCCGGGGATCGGCCACGGAGAAAGAGACAGCCTCCTCGAACCACCCGACCGCATCGTCGAAACGGCGGTGACTGACACTTAGATATGCATTTGTCAGGGCGAGATTATAGCGGGCCTCCGTGTTCTTGCCATTTATTGCTATGGCCCGGCTATAATTCGCCATTGCCCCGTCGAAATTCCCCTTATCCTTCTGAAGGTTACCCAGGTTGACAAAGATATTGGCTTTCTCGTCGGCGGTAAGATGTTGTGATTCGAGGGCTTTCCGGTATTCCTCCTCGGCCAGGCCGACGACCCGGTGCCGACGGAAGAATACCCCGAGGCTGTTGTGCGACACCGCCTCCGGAGATTTCGACGCAATATCGGTGGCCCTCATGAAATCTTTGTAGGCGGCAGTTGAGTCTCCCGCGCGCTGCCTGTCCTCGCCGCGATTGAGGTACAGGTTGCAGAGCATTGTCATGCCCTTAACATCGATGTGCGAAAGATCGTCGAACTCCGGGATTTCGAGGCGGTTCCAAATGGTGGGATCGACAGGGTGATTTCCCACTCGATACACCATGCCATGCGGCGTCAGCGGAAGAGAGGCGTAATCGAAAGGCGAGTTTCTGCGCAGCATGTGCTCTTTTGAGAAATAGCTTCTTTCGGGATAGGCTATTATCATTTGCATGCATAGATCAAAACCGGACCTCCACGCGTCGCCCGCGACTGTTAATTTTTTTCTCAATAGCCCTGTCGTTTTCAGCGGGTCGTAAATCTCGATATCCTTTCGGACGCCCTCGACGAAGTGCAGGTATTGGACGGTGGAATTGGCGTTGTCGCCGGTCGAGATCAGGATTGAATTTGGGGGCATGCAATTCAGAATATTCATGCCGTAAACATATGACAGCCGGTTCTGAGATTGGTCATTGGCATTATAGTTTGTGAATATCGTCAGGATAACCAGGGCGCACAAGGCTCCGTAAAGCGGCCATCCGACACGGCTTGGCCGCATTCGTTCGATCCGTTCCCGCAACCACAGCAGAAGCGCGGCCACGCCGAGAGTGGACACAAAATATGATGGCAGGTAATACTGCTCGATATCGGGTATATCATATAACGCCACGGTCAGGAAATTGAATGCTACCACCATCGTGATAACAATCTTGAACGGTGTCGAGAGCCTTTTCGACAATGCCAGACCCAACAGACCTAAAAGGCCCAGCCAGAGTGGATATTGCCTGACAAGGAGTGAAAGGGAGCGGGCGAAGTTTTCGGCATAGTTTTCGAGCCTGAGACCGGTCATGTAATCCTGGTAGCGCTTGGCGGTGACATGATCGAAGAAAGCCCCGAGGCTGGACAGGTTGTCCCAGTTCAAAATCGGATCGTTAAGAGACCTGATGGGTATATACAGATAGAGGGTAAGGCCGAGTGCAGCCAGGGATGCGGAGTATAGCCAGATTTTCAGGGGCGCTCTGGCCCGGATCAGGGCGTACAGAATCGGTAAGGCCAGGGCGGATGCTGTCAGATGGTTCGCCATCCCCAGCGACAGCAGATAGACCGAAAGCAGGATCGTCCTGTACTTGCCGGTCTCGAAAAATGAATTCAGGGCAAGAAGGGAAAGAAGAATCAGAACCATGCCAAGGGAATAAACCTCGATCCCGACCGCCGATGCCCATAGAGCGTTGGCGAATCCCCAGAGGCAAGCCGCCGAAATCGAAACGACAATGGCCTGAGTCTCCTGCCGATTCTCGCCCTGGAATAAGGTGTCCCTTATGACTATCGCTCCAACTCCCGACGCGCAAGCGGTCAGCACAGAGGAGAAAATATTCAGGACGAATGCGGTGTTTCCCGGAACGAGCGATACGATGAATTTGCCCAGGAGAGTTATCAGGGGATAACCCGGTGGGTGGGCTATTCCCAATGAATCTATGACGAAGGCCAGTTCGCCGGAATCGCCGGTGTAGAGAGTGCGGCATACGGTCAGGAGGTAGAAGAAGAGAGTCACGGAAAACGGGATCGCAAAAAGCAGAATGGAATTTCGTCTCCGATATGCCATACCGGGAAAATACAGAGCGGGCTTATTTTAGGCAATAGCCAAAGGCAAGATGAGCGAGAATTGAATTTGGGGGATTGGCCGGAATTATCGCGCCGGCGGGCAATCCGGGCAGTATTCCAGCGCCGGCTGCAACCCCTTCAGGTACGCCACAAAGTAGGTGATATCGATTCCATTGAACGTGCAACTGCCGTTGACATCGCCGGCGCCGTAGAATGGATAAGTTGGCACGTCCGGCCGGCAGTCGCAGGAATCGGGTGGCGGATCTCCGCCTTTGAGGTAAATGACACCGTAGACGACATCGATGCCGTTGGAACTGCCATTGCCGTTGATATCGCCTGGTACATATGAGCAGCCGCCGCTTATCGTCCTGGTGGGATTTGGTATCCTGAGGTACATAACAGGATTGTCGGTAGGGTCACCCTCGCCAAGCGCCGCTCCGCCGGCGTCTTTATCGTTGATATAGACGATATGCAGGTAATCGTCGACCACCTCGGCCAGGCTTGACCAGTTGTCGTTGTCGCAATCTCCCGATAGGCAATCGGGCGACGGGCTATCGGTGATATTGCCTGGTTCGACCCAGGTGTCGCCGCCATCTCTCGACCAGGTCATGAAAAGCTCGCCGTTGGCGCACGGCATGGCGTTATCGCCGCCGCAGGGATTGGGGTCGCCGTTGGCGGTATCGAAATGGGCATAATCGAGCACGTCAAAACGGGTAAATGTGGCATATAGGAAATTCGAATCGGGGTCGACACCGATTGACATTTTCGATATCGATAGATTCCACGCCCCCATGTCACATGTCCACAGCCATTGGGGATGATCATAAATCAGGTCAATGCCGGTCTGGGCTGTCCAGTGATATAGCGCCGAACGATAAAGCACGACCATCTTATCGGCGGTATCTCTGGTAACGTACGAGACATTCCAGATGAGATGGAGATGGTCGTCGAGGTCATATACCGCGTCGACGTCGCTATAGGCCCGAAGCACGGTATCGCCTTGAGCGCTGGCCGGATAATTCGTGATATTAACCCTGCCCGCGACATTCCAAGTCACACCGTCGGGCGATTCCAGGTAGACTAAATCGTTATCGTATTCGTTGGAATCCTGAAAAGTCGGACTGGTCCAGGCAATGGCGGTTTTCGAGGACACGCGAGAGGAAGTGATAACCGGTGATACTGTATAGGTTGAGTCAATAATGAGAGCCGGGCTCCAGAGGGATGACCCATAAGCCTTACGGCTGTAGATATGATATCGCAGGGCGCCCTCGGGGATATCCGAGCGGGTGGCGACCGCATGTATATTGTCGTTGATATCGACCGAGATGCACGGCCAGAGGCATTGACCCGGAGACGACGGGAAACCGATGCTGTCTATGGCAAAAGCGCCGGAACCGCGCGTTAGCTCGACCGCGAACCGATCATCCACAATGGCGGAATTGTGGTAACCGACGATAGCGCAATTCTCCGAGGACGGGTTAACCACCCCACCAAAAATGGCTATACCGGCGAATCCCGATTGATCGCGACCGGCCAGCCGGACTGCGGGGATGGAATCGCCATTTTCGGAAATGAATTTATAATACAGGTGCCTGCTTGTCGGAAGCGAGCTCGAGGCGCCGGTCCAGGAGAAGTGCAGGCCCCCAAGGCCATCGAGGGCGACGCGGTTGCCGGTTGAACCGTTTGACTGCATGTCGTAGTAGGTCGAGCCGAGGGGCTCACCAGGTGATGTCAAAATGGTAATGGGATCATCATGCCCTCCGCCCGTAATGATCGCCGCGGACGCGGAGGAGCTTCGCCTTTGCGAGGGATTGAAGCCCTTGCGCGGTTCCAATTCCAGGGCGTTGGCGGTCAGCGCCAGAATAACTATGGTAGCCGCAACTGCTGTAAATTGAATTTTAATCTCAATTGCTCCTAATAAGCCCATCGGCGCATAGGAACAAGAATGCCCAGCGCCCCGGTTCCCTCTCCGATAATATTTCGGGCGGTTATTATCTGATTAGCGACATCTTGACCGATTCGGTCCTGCTCCCCGCAACCAATCGGGCAAAATAAATTCCGCTTGCGACATCTTCGCCGCCGGCGTTTCGGCCATTCCAGACGATATCATAGAAACCGGCCTCGAGCCTCGATGATACCAGAGTCTGAACTTTTCTGCCGGCGATGTCATAAATGACAAGTTGAACCTCACCGGCCTCCGCCAGGGCAAGCCTGAATGCCGTAGACGGATTGAAAGGATTGGGGTAATTCTGACCAAGACCGGTTTCGGTCGGCAATTGGGCTGCAGGTCGCGCGGAGATGTCAAGCAGTCGACCATAAGCGTCGGCCGCCGAGACCTCCACGATGGCGCCCTCACCAGTACAGGTGAATAGCGTGTTGGTGCCGGCCGGAATCCTGGCGCTGGCAAGCGAGTAGATCAGCACCGAGGTCATACCATCGGCTGCATGAGTCATGACATCCATATCGCCGGCATTAATATGGCTGATCTCGCCCACTACCGTGACTAACGCCGCGCCTATCTCAACACCCGAATTGATCGTCGCCACACCGTCGTTGAGGCTGATACCGACTGTGCCGGTAACAGGATCTAATTTCGGCGGGAAGGCGATGCCGTTGAGGATGTTGATGAACCAAACCAGGTCGCCGACATCGGCAAAGCCGTTGTCGTTGAGGTCGGCGGCGGCCTCCTGGACATCATCGAAGGCCGAGCTATGGAAATCATTTCCGTCGCAATTAAAAGAAGGATCATATGCGAAATCGGTATTGTCGCCGTCCCAGGCGGTTGTACCCTGGATGAGCCTCTGGGCCACCAAAACCGCGTCGGCAATTTCGTAGTAGAGACAATTCATGTTCGGGTCGCCGCTAAAGAGAGCCGGGTCGCATATGGTAAGGCATCCGTTATCATGCGGCGGGGCAAACAGGGTATACCCCGTCGAATCGGAAATGGTGTTATCGGTAAAATCGCCGGTGTACATGAACTCTATCGGAATTGATACTCCAAACGGAAGATCGGAGGCCACATGAAAATTCAGGTAAACGAACGGATTGGAGAAATCAGCGTCGAGATCCGGCAGGGCCGGCCGTGTGTGGATACCGTTATTTATATCGGCGACCCATACCAGCCTGACCGTTCCCGGGCCTTCCGGACTGGGAATCTCGTTGAAATACTCGCTGCCATCATTAATGCGCGCGGCCGGTGTCGCGCCCGTATAGGTCAGCGCCAATGGATCCCATCTCAACAGAAGCTCGAAACCGCCCGTATATGCGGCGCTGATATCCGGTCCGGGGGCGGGGTCGGGAATATGATAAGTGACCGGCACCATTATGTTCGCACCGGGCAGCACAAGCCGGCAATCCAATTCATGCAATATCGTATCGATGGCGCCTGGAATGTCGAGCCCATATACTACCGGAATTTCTCCGGTATCGGGCGGTGTCACCTGCAGATTCCATAGAACTGTATCGCGGCTATTGGTCTGCCCGCGATTGTCATCGGCAAAGAAGCGGAAGGCGTAATTTCCTATATCGGGCAAATTCGTGACCCACGTAAACTGACCATTCCCATCGCCGAGATCACTGAAGTTCGATCCCGACGGCAGGCCGGAGGCGGTTAGTGTCAAGATATCGTCGGTATCGAGATCGTTGGCTGCAACGTTCAATGTGACATTATCGCCGGCCACGACACTATTGGGGCCGGTGACTGTCAACTCGGGTTTGCGATTGGTGTTGACCACGCTAACCGCGATATTCAGATAGGCCGAATCAGCGTCGGTGATCAGCGAATATCCCATCAATCTCAGCGGGAACGGCGAACCTGTCGACGACCAATTGCCAACGTAATTAAATGTCAGGCGCAGATAGGCGGTATCATTCCTGACCGCGAAAGAGGCGCCCGTGAAAGTCGATTCGGGAGACAGGAATTTATAGCCGAATCCGCCCAGGGCATCCCCCTCCGGATCGGAAGCCGTGAAGACAATGGAATCAAGCCTTCCCTCATAGAAGGTGCTCGGTGAATAGACCAGGCCGATCGTAGGCGCGCCCTCGGGGAACACTGTGATAGTGACCATGGCGGTATCGACTCCGCCGCGACCGTCGTCAGCGGCGAATTTGACCGTGTACGGCGAGCCCGGCAGATCGACATCGGTTGGTGTCCATGAGAAAATATTGGAAACAGGCGGCGGCCCCGACGCGCCGGCAAATGAGCCGGGGCCGGAGGCCTTGACAAGGGTCAGGATGTTATCGGTGTCGATATCGTTTGCCGAGACCATGAAATTTAGGGGGTGGTCGACAATAACGGTGTAGTTGGAGCCGGCCGTAATTTCGGGTGGGCGGTTGTTGTCGTTGACCACGAGCGATAAGTCAAGGGTATCGGCCGAGAAATTGTCCCAGGCGATAATCCTGTAAGCGAATGGGGAATCGGCGTTCGAGAACTCGCCAAGAAAATCGAAAGTTGCGGTCGCTCTGATATTGCCACCGACCAAAGATGCCAGGTAACGAACGGGTGTTCCCGAATGGCCGGGGAACGATGTCGCGAAACCAAGGCTGCCCGGATCGAAACCGCCAAGCGCGACAAAGAAAGAATCGGGTATCTCCTCGGTAAACACCGGCGGGGCGCCGCCTATGACAGTCATGAGGATACCGGTCGGCCTCACGAAGATATTAACCGTATCGGCCGCAAGTCCACCTCTGCCGTCATCAACAGAGAATATGACTTGATTGGCACCGATATTCCCCGTCACCGGAGACCAATTGAAGTTGCCGGTAACAGGCGGAGGGCCGGGAGCCGATGTGAAGTTTCCAGGGCCGCTGAACTTGGCAAGGGTCAGAGTGTTGTCCGTATCGAGGTCGTTTCCGGTCACCGCAAAGGCCAGCGTCGAGCCGACCAGAATAGTGGTATCATTGATTGACGTTATGGTTGGAACGCGATTGTTGTCGCTGACAACCAGCGACAGGTCGAGAGTATCGGCGGAATTTCCATCCGAGGCGATCACCCGGTATGCAAATGGAGATTGAGCCGACGAAAATTCGCCCAGGTAATCGAAGGTGATCGCGGTCTTGAAGTTGGGGTTGCTGTAGGATGTCGCAAAGCGGCTCGGCGCGCCGGCGTGGGCCGTGAAATCTGTGACGAATGCGAGCGAGCCGGGATTTCCTCCGCTCACCGCGATAAGGAATGAATCGGCCATCTCCTCGAAAAACACCGGCGGAGCGCCGGCAATCGAAAGCGAGATCACCAGATTGACAGTAACCTCTGTCACCGAGGTATCAGCCGCCCCACAGGCATCGGTGCAAATCAGGGTCAGAATATTTAGCCCCTGGACCGGTGTGAAGCATGCCGTATCGCCGTTAAGGGTTCCCCCCAAAATAACTCTGGATACCAGATTTCCATCAGGATCCGTAGCCGTGAATCCGGGGAGGCAGATCGTCGAGAGGTCGGGGCGCACCAAAGATGTATCGGCCGGGCCGGAGGCGATCGGCGGACTGTTTAAGGTCACCGTGATACTGGCCACGCCGGTATCCGCGGCGCCGCAAACATCGGTAACAATCAGCTTTATCGTATTTATCCCGGCGGCAGGCGTGAAACAGGCCGTGTCACCGGAAAGTGTCCCACCAACAAGCGTAACCGTCGAGATATTGCCGTCGGCGTCGCTGGCCGAAAATCCCGGCAGGCAAATCTGGCCTATGGCACAGAGGAAATATGACGTGTCGACATGAACTATGGCTACGGGGGCCTGGTTCAAAGTAACTGTCACCACGGTTGCGCTGGTATCCGCCGCCCCGCAGGCATCGGTGGCGATCAGCGTCAATGTATTTGGGCCGACCACCGGGGTGAAGCAGGCATTGTTGCCCTGGAGCGTTCCCCCGATTAATATCGTGCTCGCGAGGTTACCGTCCGGATCACTGGCTGAGAAGCCTGGCAGACAAACCTGATCAAGGCTGCAGACAAACATATCTTGATTTGACGGGGTCACCGCGACAGGCGGCTGGTTAACCGCAATTGTGACCACCGTCTGGGCGGTATCTGCCAGGCCGCAGGCGTCGGTCACAATCAGTCGAATCGTATTGGGACCGGGCGCCGGCACGAAACAAGCGGTATCGCCATGGAGCGATCCACCCTGTATGACCCTCGATACGATATTGCCGTCAGGGTCGGACGATATGAAACCGGGTATGCAAATTTGACTGAGGTTGCAAACGAACATATTCTGGTCGGCCGGGGCGATTGCCACGGGCGGACGGTTGAGCCCCACCGTTACTACCGTAACACTGGTGTCGGCTGCGCCGCAGGCATCAGTAGCAATTAAAGTCAATGTGTTCGGGCCGACCACCGGGGTAAAGCAGGCATCGTCGCCCTGGAGCGTCCCTCCAATCAATATCGTGCTCGCGAGATTACCATCCGGATCGCTGGCCGAGAAGCCTGGCAGACAAACCTGATTAAGGTTGCAGACAAACATATTCTGGTTAGATGGGGTCACCGCGACGGGCGGGCGGTTGAGATCTACGGTCACTATTGTGATGGATGTATCTGTCACTCCGCAAGCGTCAGTAGCGATGAGCTTGAGGGTATTTGCGCCTGCAACGGGTGTGAAGCAAGCCGTGTCACCATGCAGCGTGCCACCGACAAGCGTCTTCGAAACGAGATTGTCGTCGGGATCGGATGCCGTGAAGCCCGGAATACAAATCTGTCCAAGATTGCACGTCTGAATAATCTGATTGAGTGGCGTAATTGCCACCGGCGGGCTATTATAGACTATTCCCACCCCATATTCGGCTGTGTCGGCCTTGCCGCATTCATCGATCGCCGCCACGGTAAAATGAAAATCGCCTATATCCCCGTCGGGAATAAAGCAAAGCAGTCCGGTCAGGCTGTCGATTGTGCCGGGCCCGGAGAGCAGCTCGAAGTGGTGGAAATTTCCTTCATTATCGAAATAGTTGATATCAAAACAATATTGCGTGGGTGAGCATTGAAAAGTGCTGTAAGCAAAAGGCCCCTGAAGCTCGGGAGCCGTGTTATCCTGACAAGGATCGTGTGTGCATGTTGCGGAAAATTGTAAGCCATTCCCCTCGTAGGCAAACGCCCCGGCGAAACGGTCTCCGTAAAGTTGGCCTTCGATGGGGTCGCAGGAATAGGTCTGTCCGGGATTGATCTGGCCGCATTTATTGTAGCTTTGCCCGGAACCGGCCAATTCATTGAAAAAGGAGATATTCCTGCTTTGATCGTGCTGATAATCGTAGGGGTCGCTTATACCTGGATAGGAGTCGTAATATTCGGAGATATCCAGCAACCTTGTCGTCGACTCGCCGAGATAGACATCGGCGGCGCTGAAACCGTGGTCGTGCCCGGAGCACCAGAGGTTGAAATCGATGGCGCATCCGACTACCCTGACTTTCATGAAATCATTTTCGTCCCCATTGGACTCGCGCGTCGATACATCCCACCAGATCTCGTAGAGGTTCTCGTCCCACTGATACCATCCCCAGCGGTCATTTTGCCGATAGCATCCCGAGGGGCTGCCGCTGCTGATGAGCTCGAAATTAGTGGCAAATACATTAACCCCCGGCGCCGGAGGCGAGCTCATCAGGGCCAAAATGCTGCCGTGGTATTGCTCGATATTATTTCCTCGCACAAACAGGTGGTTGGCAATATTCCAGGCCCCGGTCGAGTCAACCCAAATATAAAATCCACCGGAATCGGGAGGGGGATCCGGCAGAACCGGGGCGCCAAGGAAATACGAGGTGTCGATCTCGCTGTAATTCGGCGGCGGACCAGGCGGGATATTGTATGGTGGATAGTAATAGGCCTCGGCTCTCTTGATTTCGGCGACAGAGAATAGAAGTAGAAGAACAGCGAGGGCCATCAATGTGGATCGCATCGCAACTCTCATATTCAGTTTTGCCCTTCGTGCCACTTTGGAGACGCTCTCTCAGAATTAGGATTAGAACAAATTTCTAAACATGCACTTAACAGCGCTTCGTCGATGAAGATTTTCTCTGAAGAGCTTGGGGATGGCCTTGCGGCCCAAAGTCCTGATTTCCTTTTTCCCCAAGGAGTTAAACAAGGTTGCAACTCAAATATAAAACCATCCAAATTGATGTCAAGAAAAATCTTGCGCCGCCGACAATAAAATTGTGACGGTCAGATTCTGCCTTAGAATGAAGGATGCCGTTATCGGAAACTTGACGGTGGAATTTTTCGAGCTTTGCTGGCAAGAGGACCTGGACTCCCAGGGGCTGGCCGACAGATTTCGCACCTGGCTTAGTGATCAAACGTTCATAGAGCAGCGCCTTCCCGACTTAAGGCGGGCGACATTCTGCCAACTCACAATTGACCCATCATGATGAAGCCGGTCTCGGCCCCTCGAATGGTTCTGCCAACCTCATAAGAGGTCTGAACTTAACCCCCAGTCTCTCAAAATAAGTCTTGAATAGCCAAAGCTCCTCAAGGGTCAGCCCGGTAGCGTCGGGGCAGGCTATCTTCTTCCTTGTCGAGAATCCCGCGATCAGGTCTTTCAGGAGGTCATTTTTCAGCCTGGGCAGGACTTTGCCCGAAAGCGCCGAGTCGATTTGGGCCCGATAGACCTGCATGCCAGCCCGGCCGACTACCTTCAGAAGCTCCTGTGGTTGATCCGGGGTAAAAAGGCAGGCTATCTTCTTGGCTCTTGCTTGTTCCGCCACCGACTCTACGATTTTCCAATCGTTTCCATCTGAAAAATCGAAAAATATGAGCCTAATTGTCGGGTGGCGACCTAAGGCCTCGTCGATCAAAGACTTAGTTGGTCCGCTCCGGGCTGCTTTGGGACCGGACCTTTTGCCCAGCCGCGCCAGCTCAGTAAGCTCCCGCCATCCTTTTTCCGAGGCTGGCAGGCGGAGTATGGCTGTGATTCCCTTCTGGATAATCAAGCTGCGAACTTTCCCGGTTGGATATGTCTCCGGGCCGGCGACATAAGATAGGGCCATGCCGCTTTTCAGAAGGCTTGTGATTTTATCGATATTTAGACTCGCGAAATTCTCAAAAACGAGGGCAATTTCCCGGCCCTCGAAAATGGCGGCGGCATCCGCAGTCAGGGTAATCCTGGCGCCTACTGCGCCTTTTGAAATCAGCCAGCAGTCAAGCCATCCCCCTTTAATCGATTCCAGGCAATCGCATCCCAGGCTATCCTCCCTGGCCAGTTTGCTAAGCCTATCGGCGAAGGCCAGAAACGGCAACTCCTTGGGCCAACCCTGCTTCCATGAGCGATAGACGTCTCGGCCACCACGGCCTTGTTCCATTTGACCGGGCGCGAGTTTTTGGTTCAATCCGAATCCGGAGTATGCCCGAGATATAATCGAATCGCATCTGGCATGGAACTCAAGCGGGGGTGGATTGACATTCCTGGCGGTTCGATTGGGGGAACTCCCCGGCTCCCAGTATATTCGGATAGCCAGGATAGCGGCCGCCACAACCAAAAGGCCGAATAGAACCGCCAGCATGTATGTCAACCGCCAGTGTCGACGGTCTTTTCTGCTAAGTCTCTCGGAATTTCGCATTTAATCTGTAAACGAGTGATCCTCCCAAACGACTATTCTCCATAAGCCATCGGGCGACTGGCGAATCTTGAAGACGGCCAGGCCATTGGCCTCGTATTGCTGGTAATTATATGTCCCTTGCGAATCTCTCAAGGACAAGTAGAAAACAACCTGCCACGATTCCCGAATTTCCACGGTTTGATCCGGCCCGATAATGGTGTCGGGGTCAGATCTGTCGAGATTCCAGACATCAAGGCGGATCTCATTGAATGCCTCAAACAAGCCTCGGGTTCGATAGATATCGCCGGAGATGCCGTCACGGGGGATTTCGACTGTTTCAATCCCGCCCTGACGGTCCTGATCGGTATAGATAAAAACAAAATTGTTATCGAGGCAATTTTCGTAAACGTCGATATCCCTGTTCTCGTAAGCATACCGAAAATTTGAAAGCACATTATAGGCGTTAACGGAGTCGGGGCATTCGGCGCAGTTTTGCGGCAGAATCGGAGCCAGGGACCCGGGCCCGGCCTTGGGAGGCGCAAACGGGTTGGCGCAAGCCAGAGCAGTTATCAGCGCCAGCGCAAATCCAAATCTGATATATAGATTATTCATCGCCTATATGCCGCCTTGAAGTCTGCCCAGTCATAGAGACCGGCCTGAATCGGCTTGTCCTCCCACCAGCCGATAGTCCACCAATTTAGCTGCTCCTGCGCCAGGTGGAATGTGGCCTGACCTAAAGCGATGAGAGTATCCACTTCGCCGCCGTGCCCCGAGAGGATCCTGAGCGTGTAATTTCGATAGAGGATTGCTGTGGAGTCCTCAACCAGGTCGGGAGTGGCGGGTGACAATGTCAATAGGAGGCTCAAACTGTCTGTGCTGGAAAACGTGGAGAATATATTTGTGGCTGTGCCGATTTCAGCTGTCTTGTCCCAGCCCGCGAAAAGATCGGGCCGGCCGTCATTGACAGCATCGATCGAATCCTCGGGAGCCGAAAAAACGAACAACTCGGAAAAGCAAAGCTGGTAATTGGAAATAACCATTTCATTGTAAGAGAACAGCAGGTTACGGACCGCGACCTCCGGGGAATGGGGTGTTTCCCAGGTTCCCCCGGCGCCGAGGGGCGGTTGGGTATCGCGCGTGGAAAACGGATTTTTGGCGCAGGCTGAGAAAAGGACGCTCACAGCGGCCGCAATAACTATTGATTTCACCGACCCACTCAAAACAAATACTCCAGAGTAATGGTTGCGTAATCGCTGATTTCGCGGGGCCGATTTTTAAACTTCCTTATGCGATGGGAGGCGTCGAACTTCAAGCGCCGGGCATCGTCCCAGTTGAAAATCAACTCTACCCCAAAGAGGAGCTTGACCTGTTCCTCGGCCAGGTACCTGATCTCCTCCGGCTCCGAATTCAATTCATCGAATCTGACCGAATGATTATAATCGCCGGTCTTCTCCCAGGCGAATTGCGGCGAGAATGTGATTATCCGGTCGGGGGCATATCTGATTTTGGTTTCCAGGCCGCCTTTCTTACGATCCCAGCTGACAGCCTGCTGCCAGCCATCATCCCAGATAAGCTGGCCATAATCTTCATATCGGTAGAGGATGGTCTGCTGCCAGGATAGCCTCGGCGTAAGCAACAACGTCAAATCCGTCTGCGATGAGGCGCGCCTGAAAATTCTGTTGCGCGTGGCAAGTTGCTTTCGGTCGAAATCGAATGTAATGTAATTGGCCTGAATATCGAAAGACTGATTTGCGATGAGCCAGCCGATCGGATTCCACCTGAAAAACGGTGTCAGCATGTAGGTGTCGTTGCGGCCGTTGTTGGCCGACTGCGCACCCGAGATATAAATCTGATGAAAGCTGTTGACCCCTCCGGAAACGCCAAACGCGAAGTATCGGCTCAGGACATGGCAATAGCGTCCGTTGATAACAAGGGTTTGCTGATCCCGGTCTTGCTGGTTTGCGCCCATGTTGGGGTTGGGGTTTGAGTATGATGTTACACCAACCACAAGATCGGCCAGTAGCGAGTCGATGCTGGAGAGGTTAGCCCTGCCATGGAATGACAATTCCCCTGATTCGAGGTCCTGATCCAGAACCAATCCCTGGAAATCCTGGCTGCTTTTGGTCCATGCATAACCAAACGCCGCATGGGTGTATTCACTGCGATGGCCCAGAAGTGATATTTTATATCCTCCGCCTCGGCCATAATTATCCCTTTGTGGCGGTGGCGATTGGTCTGTCAGGCCTTGCCGGTACAGGTATCGGGATAAGTGGGCATCGCCGTCGACCCGAATCTTCAGCGCCGCCGGCAGGGACAGGACGGCGCCGAAATCAGCCTGACGTTCCTGCTTGATCTGCTTGATTATGATGGCAGCCTCACCCGAAGGGTTATAATATTTCTTGGCGGCTTCCTGCCCCCTTATGGATAGCCAGAGCGTGTCGCTGCCAAGAATATCAGCCGAGGCATGGGCTGTGCCGCGCAGCTCGTTTGAGGGGATATTCGAGAGCCTTGAATTGGCGAATGAAATGTCGCCGGCCAGGTTCAGCAGGGCCACCGTCATGGGCTTGAGCGAGATATCAACGCCATATCCAACGCCCTGGTCGTTTCTGAGCTTGTCCGGGTCTGAGCGCTTGATGCGCTCAACTCGAATCATGGGTCGGAATTCCACCGGTTCGAATGGGCGATAAGATATTCCAGAGGAGAGGTCTGAGGAGCGGACACGGCGCCTATCCAGGCCGCTGACACCGTATTGGGCCGAGGTTACCAAGTCGAGCTTTCGAAAGAGCGATTTTTCCGACATGAACCTGGCGGTGGCGTTTTCTTGCCAGCGATTAGCGGTTCCTCTTACCAGGTTGGATTCTCCATTGAATTTCGATTGAAATCCGAAGCCATCGCGCTTGATGTTGTAGTTTATTGCGGTCAGCCAGTTGTAGGTCAGGTTGCTGCGGTTGAAATCGAGTCTGACATCAGCCCGCGAATAATAGGTCAGGGAAAATAGAGCCAGTACGGCAATTTGCAGGTTGGGGCGCTTCTTACTCATAGCTTAATAATACTATGCAATTTCAGAAAATCAGACAAGGTTAATTGTTCGGACCTGATATCGGGGCGGAATCCGAGATCTGCCAGGACCTTCTCGACTTGTTTTCGACTCATGGCAGGTCCGCCCGCGGCCGTCAGCGAATTGGCCAGGGTCTTGCGTTTCCGGGCGAAGCAGGCCCGCAGGAAATCCCGGAAACGAGGATATTCGATATCGTCGGGGATTCTCCTGTGGGGGGCAAGCGATAGGGCGGTCGAGTCAACCTTGGGTTTGGGCGAAAAACAGCCTGGCGGAATATCGAAAAGGCGTTTGATATCGAAAAACGACTGCACCATTACAGAAAGAGCGCCGTAATCGCGACTGCCCGGGCCGGCCCGCAGGCGCGCGCCAACCTCCCTCTGAACAGTGATAATTGCCAGCCTCACCAGGCGATGATATACGATCAGCCACTCGATCATAGCCCCGCTGATGTTGTATGGGAGATTGCCGATCAGTTTGAAACCATCGGGCGCGAAATTCGCGGGGTCGACTTTAATAATGTCGCCCTCGATTAGGTCGAAGTTCGAATCAGCATCGAATCTTCCCTTGAGCGGCCCAATTAAATCCTTGTCCAATTCGACCGAAATCAGCCGGGGGCCAAAACGGAGAATCCGCTCGGTCAAGGCCCCGGTGCCGGGGCCGACCTCGATAATGGTGTCAGTATCGGCAATATCGAGAGCCGCCACGAGGCCATCAGCCTTGCGCGGGTCAATCAGGAAATTCTGTCCGAATCTTCTTTTGGCGGACCGCATTTGAAAATCCGCTTTCACTGGCTGGTGGGTTGAAATTTCCTGATCCTGAAGGCGGCCCCGAGGCTCAGTGCTATCTGTCTGCACGATTCGAGATCGACTTCGGGGAGATCCACGACCGAGGCCTCCGTGGCGATGCCATTGGCCACGCAACCCCTGATAAAAATCAACACGGCCTCATAAGCCTCTCTGCCGTGATCGGGTCGGCAGAGCTTCACATAGATATCGGGGTCCTGCGCATCGAGGCTTACCGAGACTCTGTCAACCAGCCCCTTAAGTTTCCGTGGCAGGTCTATCCTATTAATCAGGCTTCCGTGGCCGTTAGTATTAAGTCGCACGGGGATTTGTCGTTTCTTGAGAATGCCTGCTATCTTGAGCATTTCCTCGAGGCGCAGGGTAGGCTCGCCCAAGCCGCAGAAGACGATTTCGTCGTATTCCTTTTCCTTATCGATGGCGGCAAGCACATCGGACGAAGAGGGTTCCGATTTCAAGAACAGGTAGTGGCCGGCGACATATCCGCCCGATTTTCCATGCCTGATACAGAAATGGCAATTGGAGGTGCACCTGTTGGTTAGGTTAATGTAAAGCGAGCGCCGGATCTTATATACGATCTTACCGTTATTGTCCATGAGTAAATTGAATAGTCTCCGGGCGTTGTGGGATGTTATCCGCTCGATATCCTCGAACGCGTAAGGCGCGAGGATTTCGGCGAGCTTGGCGATAACGAATTTCACATTTTCCGGCCGATTGCGTTTCCCCCTGAAAACTTGAGGGGTCAGATAGGGAGAGTCGGTCTCGACCAAAATCCGGCTTGAGGGGATGGCCGCAGCAACCTCCGGGCGGCTTGATTTCGGATATGTTATCGGCCCGGCAAACGAAATAAAAAATCCCAGCTCGATACCCCTCCGGGCCTCGTCGATATTTCCCGGGAATGAATGTAATACGCCGCTCCTGACACCCGATTCCGCGATAATTTGCAGGGCATCGGCCATCGATTCGCGGATATGCACCACTACTGGAAGCTTGAGTTCCTCTGCCAGCCCGAGTTGTTCGCTGAAAACCTGGCGCTGGATATCACGCGGCGAGAGGTCGCGATGGTAGTCGAGCCCGATTTCGCCGATTGCGACTATCTTTTTGCCCGAGTCTGATTTTATCATTTTCCTCAACTGGTCGAGGTAGTCTCCGGGGCACGCCTGGGCATCATGGGGATGGATGCCCACTGTGGCGCATATATGCTCATACCGGCCGGCAAGTTCGAGAGATCTTCGGGAGGTTTCAAGGTCGGTTCCGATATTTATCACGGCCTCCAGGCCGCTTACAAAACCAGTCAGGATAACCTCATCACGGTCGGAATCGTACTGGGGAAAATCAAGATGTGCATGCGAGTCTATCACGCATGGAATATACGAAGCTCGATCGGTTAGTCAAAGCGGACATATCGAAAATCTCGAATTTAAAGAGGGCCGGATAAAATCCGACCCCCGCAATAAAGGAAATCGATCGAGCTTTAGATTATTTTCTTGGTCATGATGGCCTCCATATAGGCCGGCGCTCCCTTGGGATGCTGCCTTTGATAGACCTCGCGAAGCGCGAAGCCTCCACGCTCCCAATAATTGACCAGCCCGTGTTCCATCACGGTGCGAAGAAGAATGTATGAATGCTTACCCTCATTGGTGGCGAATTTGACGAACTCTTGAAGCACAGCCCGGGCCACGCCCAGGTGACGGTAGGCCGGGAGGACGCTCAAGTTGGAAATCTCATAATAGGCCTTGTCCTCGGTAAGATGCTTGAACTCGTTGGCTGAATCCATCTGCACGATTCCGATCACCTTGCCCATTTGAAGAGCCATGA
>Ga0154764_1012_pt2 | contig 20781 bp, 16 predicted proteins | sample Rifle2008BG16ft_FD_105772 | JGI IMG/M metagenome (GOLD analysis project Ga0154764, IMG submission 105772) | candidate division Zixibacteria bacterium RBG_16_53_22
TGCTTTTTCATGCGATAGATCAGCACATGCCTGGGAATTCCCAGGCGGGAGGCGGCCCGGCTCTGGTTCCAGCCGGAGGCCTTGAGGGCATCCGTAATAATCTTAATTTCCGCATCGATGAGCGCGGAGTGATTGGTTTTGCCATTGGGCACGTTGTTGATACCCAATATTTCCGACGGCAGATCCGCCAATTTGACATGGCCATCTTTCGCCAAAATTGAGACTCGCCTGATTATATTCTCCAATTCCCTGACATTGCCGGGCCAACTGTAGTTTTCAAGGGCTTCTTGAACTTTGTTATCGAGGGTGACCGGCGATTCGGATGAGAACTGCCGCAGAAAATGGCTTGTCAGAAGCGGGATATCCTCGGGTCTTTCTCTCAGGGGCGGTATCTGAATCGGAACCACATTCAATCGGAAATAGAGGTCCTCCCTGAATCGCCCGTCCCGGACCCGCGATACCAGATCCTGATTGGTGGCCGCTATTATTCTGATATCGACCCCAATACCATTATTGGATCCGACCGGTTCGACCTCACGTTCCTGAATCACGCGAAGCAGTTTGGCCTGAAGCTCGCGTGAAAGATCGCCAATCTCATCCAGGAAGATGGTGCCGCCATCGGCCGCCACGAATTTACCAATTTTGTCTCTGACCGCCCCGGTGAACGCGCCCGAGACATAGCCGAAGAGTTCACTTTCCAGCAGGTCACGTGGGATCGCCGCGCAATTGACAGTTACCATCGGAGATTTGGCGCGGTCGCTGGCCTGATGGATGGCCCGGGCCACTAATTCCTTACCCGTGCCAGATTCGCCGAGAACCAAAACGGTAGCATCCGTAGCGGCAACTTTCTTGATAGAAGCGAATATCTCCTGCATGGCGGCGGAGGTCCCGATCATATTGGAAAATGCCCGGTTGCTGTCCAGTTGAGATCGAAGCCTGAGGTTCTCTTCCTTCAAGCGTCGAAATTCCAGGGCCCTTTCGACAACCAGGATAAACTCGTCGCGGTCAAATGGCTTGGTGATATAATCGAATGCGCCGGCCTTCATAGCCTCGACCGCCTTCTCGATCGTGCCAAAGGCGGTGATGAACAGCACCGGCAACTCGGGCTTGAGCTCGCGGGTTTGTTTCAAAAGCGCCAGGCCATCCATGCCGGGAAGTTTCATGTCACTTACCAAAAGCGCGAAATCGCGGTTTTTGAGGATCTCAAGTCCTCGCTCGGCCGAATCGACCGCTGTGACACCATACCCCTTTTGGGTGAGATTGTATTCGACTATTCGTCTCTGCGACTCATCGTCCTCGACCACGAGGATGTCAAATCTATTCACTAACGCTCCCCCTTCATGACCGGAAAATCTATCAGGAAGGTTGTCCCCTTTCTCTCGAGGCTTTTGACTGCGATCCGGCCGCCGTGCTCATTTACAATCGTCTTGGCAGTGGCCAGCCCCAGGCCGGTGCCGTGGGTTTTGGTCGAATAAAAGGGATCGAATATCTTCTTGAGGTTTTCGGCAGGGATGCCTGTGCCGGTATCGGAGACGCTCACCCTCAACCATCCGGAATTATCGCTGGCGGGCTCGCACGCGATCACGATTTCGCCGCCGTCAGGCATGGCTTGCAGGGAATTCAAGATTATATTCAGGAATAATTGATGGAGCCGATGGGGATCGCCATTAATGATCGGCTTTTCAGTGGACTGAAGAACCATCTTGACACCATTCTGTTCACATTGATATTTCATTTGACGGAACGCTGCGGCGAAAACCTCACAGAGATTGACCTCAACCATTGTGGGCAGAGACGGCCTGGCAAAAGATAGATAATCCTGCACAACGCCATCGAGACGGTTCACCTCTTTTTCAATAATCGATGCAAATTCGGTTTTATCTTTTTCGGGGGTATGACCATCTTTCAGAATCTGAACTGCTCCCTTGATCGAACCCAGTGGATTTTTAATTTCATGGGCGATCGAGGTCACCATCTGACCCACCAGAGAAAGCCTCTCGGCTTGGGCCAGTCGGCGTTCGGCCTCCTCCCTTTTCCGTCGTGATGAACGCTCATTATCAAGGAGGATTCCCGAGAAGCCGCCAATCGCGAAGTAGAAGGCGATCTCGGTAAACTCGCCGAATAGCTCGTGGGGTTGGCTGGCCGGCATGATCTTGATATATATCAGCGAGAAAAACGTTATGATCATCGCCGTCGTCAATCCGCCCCGTAATCCAAACCAGAATGCGGCCAAGACGATTGGGATATAGCACAACCGCCCATGTATGGCATGCATCAAATGTGAATGCCCTAAAAGGCCGGCAAAAATAATATCATAATAGTGAATTGAAAGCGTGGCGCACGTTACGGCGGCCACGATGATAAATTGGGTTCTTTGTTTCATCCATTAATTATACGCCGATCTGAAGAATAATCAACAATATTGTATAATATCCTACAGTTTTATTACGGGTGGTTACCCGTACCGATTACGTAATACGCTAACTGGCATTACCTTACAACGGAGAGAATGTATTGGCATGAAATTCGCGCTATCATAAGACGATTAGATCGTATTTTCCTGAAAGGAGCCAAAGAGGATAATGCCAAATACTCACCCTGTCCTGGCGCATTTTACCATAGCGCTATTCGTGGCCGCCGTGGTATTCGACCTGATCGGGTATTTCACCAAAAATGAATCTTTGAAAACTGCCGGCCGCTGGAATCTACTGCTCGCATCGATCTCGGCTATTTCCTCAGTAATTACAGGGCTTTCGGCGGCACGCGTTCTCCCGCACAACAAGGAAGTTCATCGCATTATGGAAACCCATGAGCTCATCGGATTGATTGTCCTGGGGATATTGATCCTGCTTGTTATCTGGAGAATTTTCGTGCGCGGTTCGTTCCCAGCCAAATTCGGATGGTTATTTCTCACCATCGGAGTGATTGGAATCAGTCTGGTTCTTACTGGCGGCTACCTGGGCGGAGAGTTGGTTTATCGTCATGGCCTCGGCGTTGCGCCTATGATGGAATCTTTTATGAGCGAACATAGCCGTTCCGCTCATGAACGTGATTCTGTGAATCAAATAACGGGGGAGCGCGACGAGGTTCATTTTATCTGCCCTGTGCACCCCGAGGTCGTTTCCGATAAGCCCGGCTTATGCCCCAAATGCGGCGCCGCTCTTATAAGAACGGAAAACGACTCTCTGGGGGAGGCGGATGAGGAATCTCCTGCTGAATCCACGGAAGCCGAGTCTCATATTCATATCCATAAAGATGGCGAAGCTCACTCTCACTAATTCGAATTGAAACGGATATTTAGACATGCGACCTATTGGAAAACTCCGGCTCTCTGTACTCATATTATTGGGCCCGACCTTATGGTACGGTGATAAACTGCTGGCGCTGGAAGATAATTCATTCAACGGTTCGGATACCCTGCGCTTAGGGGATGTTATCACCTCGGTATTGCAGCATAACGATCGCGCCGCCGCCGCCCGCTTCATGGAAAAAGCCGCCGCCGCTGAGATTGGTCCTGCCGGCGCATGGGATGATCCCATGCTGATGCTTGGTGTCCAAAACCTGCCGACTTCATTCAAATTCGACGAAGACCCGATGACGATGAAAATGGTGGGTCTCAGCCAGCGCATCCCATACGCAGGCCAGAAGGGGTTGCAGGGTAAAGCATCCCGCGCCAGCGCCGAGGCTGCCCGCGAGGAGGCCAAGGGCACCGTTTTGGAACTGGTGACAGCGGCCAAGCTGACCTATTTCAATCTCTATTACCAAAGGCAAAGCCTCGAATTCGTTTTTGCCCAGCGGGAAATCCAGAAGGAAATCCTGGCCTCGGTCACGGCCCGACTGCGCACCGACCAGGCCAGCCAGGCCGATGTCGCTGCTGCGCAGGCCGACCTCTGGCGTCTCCAGGCAGACATATTGTCCTCAGAGCAGGATGTCGCGGCGGCCGGAAATGAACTCTTGGCTCTCATGGGCCTCGAGCAGGGCACGCAATTGCCCCCGCTGGACGATCCTGACTTCGCATCGCTAAGTCAGCCCTCCGAGACATGGCTGGCCAATGCCGAGGCTTATCCCGCTCTGAAAAAGCTGAAATTCCAGGGCGATAACTACCGCTATGCGGCCTCGGCTGCCCGGCGCATGCGTTGGCCGATGATGGAATTTGAGGGCAGCTATGGTTTCCGCGAGGATATCCCGCTCGATCCCGAATCGATGGCTCCCGCTATGAAGGCCGACAACATGGTCAGCTTCCAGGTCAATCTCTCTCTTCCGATCTTCTCGGGCCGGCAACAGGGGAATATGGCCCGCTCAATGGAAGCCATGCGGTTGAGTGCTGAATCCGAATATGACCAGATGTTACGCGAAGTCAAATCCGATCTGGCAACTTTGTACTCTCGCGCCCAGCGCCTTGCCCAAAGCCTTACGTTATACCGAGACAGAATCGTTCCCGCCGACCAGGACGCATACCGGAGCGCTTTCGCGAGCTTTGCGACAAATCGGATTCCATTCTCGAGCCTGCAGATGTACGCGCTCAACATTTACCGCGACAAGCTGATGGCAAATCAAATCGCATATGAGCTGGCGCGCACGCTGGCCGAAGCGGAAAAATATTTAATCAACCCCGATATATTGAGTGCGCAATGATCGACATCGAATCTTGGGTGGCAGACGTTATCGTCTGCCCCTTGGCAGGAAAAGAAAAGGAGTAGACTTATGACAAACAATGATGAAAAATATTACGACCCCTCGGAGCATGAGCCAATGCCAGAGGGCGAGGAGAAACCACCACCCCTGACTCGTACTATGGCTGCTGTCAGGTGGACTATTCTCGCCGGCATGACGATTTTCGCGCTGGTTATGATTGTCAACGCACTGGGCCTGGCTCCGTGGGACGCTCATGCCAGTGACAATGTCCAATACCATTGCCCGATGCACCCTACTTATATTGCCAGCCAGCCCGGTGACTGCCCGATATGCGGCATGAGCCTGGTGCCGATCAACTCCGAGGGCAAAGAGGTCGCCGGTTCCGAATCCGGTCCGCAGGACCCTGTGGACAGGAAGCCTGACAAAATCCCCGAAGCGGAGAAATCAGATATCTCAAAAAAGGGGGAGAAATTATCGACTGAGCAATACGTCTGCCCCATGCACCCGGAGGTGAAGTCCGATAAGCCCGGCGACTGCCCCAAGTGCGGCATGGACTTGGTTAAGGCCGCCAAGGCCGAAAAGGTTTCCGCGGAGACCACCTACGTTTGCCCCATGCACCCGGAGGTAACATCAGACAAGCCAGGCGAATGCCCGAAATGCGGTATGGACCTAACTGTTGCCTCGGGGACTAGAGAGGCGTCCAGCGATTCCGCGACGGCGGTCTACACCTGCCCGATGCATCCTGATGTAATATCCGATAAGCCCGGCGAATGCCCCAAGTGCGGCATGGACCTGGTTCCGGCCTCGAAAACGGATAACGAGCAGGAGATCGATACCGTGAAGTCCAAGCCGGCCGGCACAAGTGCCAAGTATTACTGCCCTATGCATCCGGAGGTGACCTCGGACGAGCCAGGCCGCTGCCCCAAGTGCAAGATGTTCCTGGAGCCGGTCAAGCAGGAATCGGACGGCAAACCAGACCCAACTCCGCCCGCAGGTCACGAGGGCCACAGCGGCATGCAGATGGAGAACAACGAACAGGCGCTTGCCCGACATCCTTCTGGCGGGTCAGTCCCGGGACTGGTGCCTGTCACCATCGAGCCCAATCGTCTGCAACTCATCGGAGTCAAGACGGCGTCGGTCGAGAGGCGCCGACTCGACAGCCAGACCAGTATTGTCGGCTATGTCACCCCCGACGAGAACAAGATGAAAAATATCAACGCCAGAGTTAGCGGCTGGGTAGTTGACCTGTTCGTCAACGAAACCGGCCAATATGTCGAGGCCGGCCAGCCTCTCATGTCGCTCTACAGCCAGGACCTATACCAGGCCGAGCAGGATTTTCTATCCGCCCGCGACGCGCTGAAAGACGGCTCGACCGATCAAGCCTTGACCTCCATGCGCCAGCAGATTTATGATGCCGCCCGCGTGAGGTTGAAGTTGCTGGGCTTATCCAACGATCAAATCGACGAGCTCGCGAAATCGGATTTTGCCAGCTCCCAAATGATGATAAAAAGTCCGGTCTCGGGTTATGTGTTAACCAAGAATATATTGCCCGGCCAGTATTTCACGCCCGACCAGAACCTCTTCACGGTCGCCGACCTGAGTGACATTTGGGTTATCGGCGATGTCTACGAACAGGATATTTCATCGGTCACGGCGGGCATGCCGGTGACCATGACTCTGACCGCTTTCCCCGGCGAAAGATTCAGTGGCAAAGTTGATTTCATATATCCATCGGTCTCGTCGCAGACTCGCGCCATGAAAGTCCGAGCCCAATTTCCTAACAAAGGAATGAAGATTCGCCCCGGCATGTACGCCGAGATCGAGATTGAGCGCGGCGCTGACAATGTCCTCGCAATTCCGCAGGATGCGGTTATGGACAACGGCGATATCCAGTATGCCTTCATTGTCCACGACCGCGCCCATTTCGTGCCCACACGTCTCGAGCTCGGCCACGAGACAGGCGATTGGGTCGAGGTCTTAAGCGGGGTCAAGGGCGGCGACGTTGTGGTCACGAGCGCCAATTTCCTAATCGATTCCGAAAGCCGTCTCAAAGCCGCTATCGCCGGCATGACGGGGACCAGTCAACAATCCGCGGAACCCGGGACGGGGACCCATGCGCATTAAGATTTGGCATTGGGTGTCACAGCTTGCTGTGACCCGCATAATCCAAAGACATCGGGTGGCATGCCCGTCAAGGGCCGGGTCCGGCCGCTGCCGGACTTCTTCGTCCGTTTTTTCAAGGCGAAAAAGCATGCTTTCCTCGGCCTGCGGCCTCGGGAAGCATGCCACCCGGAACAATCGTGGCGTCAGGTCCTCAGACTTATTCACCCCCTCATACAAATTAGGATAAAATATAATGATTCGCGCCATAATAGATTTCTGCGCCAGAAATGTCGTAATCGTGATAATTGGGGCGATATTTGCCGCCGCCGGGGCATACTATGCCATCTCCAACATCAATCTCGATGCAATCCCCGACCTCTCCGATACGCAGGTCATCATCTGGACCGAATGGATGGGCCGCTCGCCCGACCTGGTCGAGGACCAGGTAACCTACCCGATTGTAACCTCGCTTCTGGCGGCTCCGAAAGTTACGGGTGTGCGTGGATATTCGATGTTCGGTATGTCTTTTGTCTATGTCATTTTCCAGGATGGCACCGATATGTACTGGGCCCGCAGCCGCGTGCTGGAATATATGAGCCAGTTTCGAGAGAGGCTTCCCCAGGGAGTCTCTCCCATAATTGGCCCCGATGCCACCTCAATCGGATGGGTATTCCAGTATGCCTTGATTGACACCACCGGCAGTCAAGACCTTGCCGACATGCGAACATTCCAGGATTTTACGCTTCGGTATGCGCTATCCTCAGTTCCTGGTGTCGCCGAGGTAGCCAGTATTGGAGGATACCAGAAGCAATATCAGATCGAGGTCGATCCCAATAAGTTGGCCGCCTACAATCTATCTATCACCGATATCACCCGCGCCGTGCGGGCCAGCAACAACGACGTCGGCGGGCGGGTTATCGAGATGACCGGACGCGAATATTATGTTCGCGGGCGCGGCTATATCGATGATCTCGACGCCATACGCAAGATCAGCCTTGGGGCCGACAACAACGGCACTCCGATTCTGGTTGCCAACGTGGCCAAAGTGAGTTTCGGCCCCGATATCAGGCGCGGCGTGGGCGAACTCGACGGAATCGGCGAGGCGGTCGGCGGGATCGTGATCATGCGTCACGGCGAAAACGCCCTCGATGTTATCGGGCGCGTGAAAAAGAAGATCGAGGAGATCAAGCCGTCCTTTCCCAATGGAATTGAGCTCAAGATAGTCTATGACCGCAGCGGCCTCATAAATCGCGCCATCGAAACTCTGAAGCATAGCCTGATCGAGGAGGGGATCGTGGTGGCGCTCGTTATCATCATTTTCCTGCTTCATTTCCGCAGTTCGCTGGTGCCGATTATCGCGCTGCCAATGGCGGTCGGGCTGTCATTCATTCCGATGTATTTTCTTGGCATAAACTCCAATATCATGAGCCTGGGCGGCATCGCAATCGCGATCGGGGCTATGGTCGATGCCAGTATAGTGCTGGTGGAAAACGCCCACAAGCGATTGGAGCGCGCGCCCGGTGATGTCAGCCGCAAAGAGGTTATCATTGCCGCCGCCAAGGAGGTGGGGCCGTCGATTTTTTACGCTCTTTTAATTATCACGGTTGCCTTCCTGCCGATTTTCGCGCTCACCGGCCAGGGCGGACGGCTCTTCAAGCCGCTGGCATATACCAAGACGTTTGCCATGTTTTTTGCGGCTATCATGGCAGTGACTCTGGCCCCGGCGCTGATGGTGCTCTTAATCAGGGGCAAGATCAAGCACGAATCGGAACATCCGGTTTCGAAGATTCTAATCAAGCTCTACAAGCCGTTCGTCTTCGTGGCGCTGCGGAATCCCAAGACCACGGTGGCTATCGGTCTGATGGCGATTATCGCCGCCATTCCGATGGTCCCGCGAATCGGCTCGGAATTTATGCCGCCCTTAAACGAGGGGGATGTGCTCTACATGCCGACCACCTTCCCCAACATCTCGGTCGAGCAGGCCAAGCAGTATATGCAGTTTCAGGATCGCGTAATAAAGAGTTTCCCCGAGGTCATTTCAGTCTATGGCAAGGCCGGCCGCGCCGAGACGCCAACCGACCCGGCGCCGCTCTCGATGCTCGAGACGGTGGTCCAATTGAGGCCGCGCGACCAGTGGCGCAAAATAGAACATGAGAGATGGTACTCCTCGTGGATGCCGGGCTTTCTGAAACCGGTCTTCCGTCCGCTCTGGCCGGAGGAGCGGACGATCAGTTGGGAGGAGCTCATTGCCGAATTCGATAAGGCGATGCAGTTCCCCGGCTGGACCAACGCTTGGACGATGCCGATCAAGACGCGAATCGACATGCTTTCCACCGGTATCCGCACGCCGATTGGGGTCAAGATTTTCGGCGATGACTTAGGCCAGATCGAGCGAATCGGCACCCAGCTCGAGCGTTCGCTATCGAAAATCCCGAGCACGCGGTCGGTCTACTCCGAGCGCAACACCGGCGGGTATTTTATTGACATCATTCCCAACCGTGAGGCAATCGCGCGGTATGGACTTACCATGCGCGATGTCCAGGACGTTATCGAGGCCGCCATCGGCGGCATGCCGATAGAGGTCACGATCGAGGGGCGCAGCCGCTTTTCGATCAATGTGCGATATCCGCGGAATCTGCGTGAGAACCTGGAGGATTTGAAGAACGTGCTGGTACCGACAAGAATCGGTATCGGCAACAACAGCGGCGGCTCAAGTGGTATGCCGATGGGAAGCGTTCCAATGGAGAGAGTATCCCCGATGCTGGCCTCCACCGACATTGCAGGAATCTATGACCCCTGGGCCGGTGACGGTATGGAGTTGGCGCAGACGGTTTCGACAAGCTCACCGTCATCGATGGATAATATGGGTGGGGGAAACGAAAGCGGGGTAGGCGGCATGCCGCGTTCGGGCGGGCAATCGATGGGCGCAGCGCCGATGCAGAAGCAAATGCCGTCACAAGGTAACATGGGCGGTTCCCAGTCGCAAGCGACGACTATTATCCCCGAGGGGGGCGCGAATGTGCCGCTGGGGCAGATCGCGGATATCAAAGTGGTCACCGGGCCACCGATGATCAAGGATGAGGCCGGCATGCTGGTCGGTTATGTTTTTGTCGACATGGACCAGGCGAAGCGCGACATAGGTGGTTATGTCAACGAGGCCAAGAAGGTCGTTGCCCAGGAGATCACAATTCCGCCCGGTTACTATCTCAAGTGGACTGGCCAATATGAGTTGTTGGAGCAGATGACCAAGCGGATGCGGGTAGTCGTTCCGATCACGCTGATCCTGGTTATCATCCTACTGTATCTGAATTTTCGTAATATCACCGAGACACTTATCGTGCTCATCTCGGTGCCGTTCGCGCTGGTGGGAAGTATCTGGCTGATGTATTTCCTCGGCTACAACTTCTCGACCGCCACCTGGGTAGGCATCATTGCGCTTGTAGGGTTGGCAACTGAAACGGGAATCATGATGGTCTTATACCTGGACCACGCCTATGAACGTCGCAAGAAGGCCGGCAAGATGCGCGATTTGAACGACGTCATCTGGGCCCACATGGAGGGCACAGTCCAGCGCCTGCGGCCCAAGCTGATGACTGTCGGCACGACGATGATCGGCCTGGTGCCGATCTTGTGGGCCACCGGCACCGGCGCGGATGTCATGAAGCGGATCGCGGCGCCGATGGTCGGCGGCCTGATAAGCTCGACATTCCTGACGCTGGAAATTTTGCCGGTAGTCTACACCTACTGGCGCAACTGGCAGATCAAGCGGGATCGGAGGAAGGGATTGATTACGCCTTAATAAAACCTTGTCATCGCGAGCGACCGAAGGGGGCGTGGCGATCTCATGGCATAATATCGGCGCCGGAAGAATGCCATGAGATTGCCGCGGCCCTCGTCCAAACGGACTCGGGCCTCGCAATGACATGCCCTCCATAGCCGTGGACAACGGCTCCCCGGATAATATCAATACCATTCCGGCTCAGCATTTACTACAACGTCGGACTCGGGAAGCATGCCACCCAGTATCTATCATGAGATATTCTAAATCGGCAGCATCAGGAATATCACCACATCCCATATAGAGTGCGAGATGATGCCGGGCCAGAGCGAGCCGAAACGCTTATAGATCCAGCCCCAGAAGAGGCCGGCAATCAGCGCCGCCACGAAAAGGATGAAGTTGCCGGCCCAGAGATGCACGGCGGCATAGATGATCCCCGCAGTCAGCCAACCGGCATTGGCCCCGAAATTCTGCGCCAGGACCCGCTGCACCATGCCGCGCCAGAAAATCTCCTCGGCCGGGCCGATCCAGAAGAACAGGAGCAGGCCGGTGGCAAGGGGATTGAGCTGGGCGCGGTTGCCGTAGATGGAGTCGATTTGGCCAGAGGCAAACGGCAGAATGCGGGTGGAGATGAAGTCACCCAGGAAGAAAACGACATATAACAGCGCGGCAGATGCGATACCCCAGCCGAGATAACTGACTCGGAATTTAAAAAGGCGTTGGCGATGCTCTTTGGCCCAGGAGATCGACCAAACGGCAAGTATCCCGGCGGCGGCCGCCATCCCCCACCAGAAATGTATCGCCTCAAGGCCGAAAAGGACGAACCAGGCGGATGCGGCAAAAAGCAGGCCGATGATTAAAGCTGGCAAGATGTTTCCTTTGGTATCTATCAGGCGTTTCGGGAATCACAGTTCCCGAAATACCAGTAACTGCCTATTTGATATGCAATAATGTGTCAGGTCTGAAGACCTGACACCACCCTGTAAAGAATGCGGGGTCATTGCGAGGAGCCCCGCATCCGCCTTCGGCGAAGCAGGGGCGACATGGCAATCTCATATTTTCGCGTCAGGGACGGTAATATGCCATGAGATCGCCACGCCCAAATGGGCTCGCGATGACTCGAAGATTGATGCATCACGCCGTAAATTTGCTGATCACCAATGATACTGCCAGCAATAGCCCGAATAAGAAGTGGAACTGCGCGGTTTGTATGTCGACCATGGCGAGCGCGGGATTGGCGCTATCGGTATCCGGCCTGATGATCCTGACAAGTTTCAGGGCAATCGGGACAGTCAGGAAAACCAGGAGCGCCCAGGGCGAGAGAATCTTATAAGCCACCATGATGATCACCGATAAATATGCCCCCGCCAGCAAAAGGTAATATTCGACCGCGGCCACTTTTCGCCCGCCGGAACTGGAAGCGGTCGCTATTCCAGCGCGGGAATCATCCTCGATATCGCGGAAATCGTTGGCATGGAGAATGGCGGCCACCAGAAATCCGATCGGCAGGCTGATCCAGATGACATGCCAACTGAAAGGCAGGCCTTGCGCCAAGTAGGCTCCCAGCACCATGAGGGGACCCATGAGGGTAAATACCCACGGCACGCCAAGCGCTCGGTATTTGATGCCGATCGGGTCGGCGGTGTAGAAGATGCCGCCCAGAAATCCGGCGATACCCAATATCAGAATCGACGTGCCGCGCAGATAGACCAGGTAGAGACCGAGAGCGATACCGACCACCCAGAGGACGGTACTTCCGGCGAGGACGCGGCCCGGTGTCATAAGGCCATATGGCAGCACTTTGGAAGAACCATATGTCTCACGGGTATCGATACCCTTGACGAAATCGAAGTAATCGGAAATCAGGTTGGTGGCGGCGTGATAGATGAGCCCGGACAGCAGTACCAGGAAAAAGATTCCCCAGTCGAATCCCTGTGGCATTGATCTCCATGCCAGGAATGAGCCAACCAATATCGGGACGGTCGAGGCCGTGAAAGAGAATGGCCTTATCGCCTGAAACCAGAGTGATAGTCTTGACCTTTGTTGCATAAATTAAACCTCCTGGCTTGCGCCCAACTCTTTATTGAAAATCTCGAAACTATCGCTGTCGAAGAGGACAAACTCGATCCGTGTGACCGATTTTGAATCGCGCAGAAAATCTCTGGCGACTCCCATCATGATCTGCGCAGCCTGGTTGACCGGGAAACCGCCAACTCCAGTGCCGAGAGCAGGAAAGGCGATCGATTCAATTCCAAGTTCCTCCGCTCGCCGGAGGGCATTGAGCGTGGCGGCCCTAATCTTGCCCTTGTCGGTCAGCAAGTCCTGTCCCATGGCGGTAGCGTGGATGACATATTTCTGGGGCAATTTTCCGGGGCCGGTGACAATCGCCTCGCCGACCGGGATCGGGCCTTTGGCAACGGCCTCACGCTCAATCTGCTCGCCGCCCTTGCGCTTGATGGCGCCTGCCACGCCGGACCCCATCCAGAGTTGGTTATTGGCGGCATTGACTATGGCCTCGGCGGACGATTCGGTGATATCGCCCTTGACACACGTGATCATTTTGTCGCCGCTGACCCGCGGAGCGCCCATGTCTCGAAAACCTCATTAAAATGAAAACTGTAATCAAAACCGATTATGTTTGGGCAGGAAGATAGCTGGAGCCCTTTTTGCGCGCAAGCGATTTTATGGGGATCAACACCAGAATGCCAATGGCCGCTCCGTAGGCCGCGCCGCCCAGGATATCGGATGGATAATGTACGCCGAGGTAGACGCGACTGACGGCAATCAGAATGGCCAAAGGATAGAGAAAATACCGCGACCGTTTATAGAATGAGCCGGCGACCACAGCAATCGCCATGAGGTTGGCGGCGTGGCTGGATGGGAAGCCGTATTTGCCGCCGCAACCGTCGATGAGCCGAAGCCATTCAAGGGCCGCCTCCCTGCATGGCCGAAGCCGCCCGAACAAAGGCTTGAGGATATAGTGAATCGAGGGATCGACAATGGCGATGGCCAGGGCCGCGCCCAGAACAAACCATCGTCCTCGGGGGCCGCCTTTCCACAAGAGGAGCGCAAGAACCAGCACTAATGGCCAGCGCCAGAGATCGAGATCCCCGATGTATTTGAAAAAAATATCGAAAACCGAATTGGCGAGCGTGACATTGATGAAATTCAGGATCGTCAGGTCCAAGGTTTCTCCGAGTTAGTCTGAGGTCCCTATAGGATCTCGATTTTGGGCTCAAATTATGAAATTCAGGTCAATACGGAAACTGAAATATCTGCGTGCTCTGATGTCAGCCAGGCTTTTTGCCTTCAACACTTTTGCAGTCAGAGCCCTTACGGGTCCAAAGCTACAAGCTCTGACTTGCAAAGGAGTCATCATCCTTGACCGTGGTCTTTTCGTAGGTGAAGTTGAATAATAAGAATCAAGCGCCAACACGATATCAAGACCGCCATCACCTTGAGGACACGAATCTGCTATCGGAAGCGCACCTGGCCGTTGGTGGCGTCGGTTAGTTTGGTCTTGAAGGCGGTCAGTTGCGAGGCCTTGACCTCGACCGAGAAGGTCACGACATTTTCGCCGTAATTGGCCCCCTTGAGTTCGGCCTCGAAGGTGTTTATGACATTGTGGACGACATTTATGAAATCGAATTCAGACTCGAAGACGAGCGACTCCGTGAAGAAGCGCTTTTCGATTTCGCAGGACCGAAGCAGATCGGCCGCCATCTTGCCATAGGCGCGCATGAGGCCGCCGGTACCAAGCTTGGTGCCGCCAAAATAGCGGGTTACCACGATGCAGGCGTTGGCCACCCCGCGGGCGTCAATCGATTTTAATATCGGCAGGCCGGCCGTGCCGGATGGCTCGCCATCGTCGTAATATCGGTACCGCTGCGATCGTCCGACCCCAACCTTCCACGCGTAACAATTATGGGTGGCATCATGAAACTCTTTCTTGATATCCTCGATGAAGGCGTTGGCCTCGGCCTCGGTAGTGACCGGTTTGGCGGTGGCGATGAAGCGGCTGCCTTTCACCTTCTCCTCATAGCGGCACAGGCTCTTGACCTGATAATACTGATCCTGACCTAATTTGACAGCCATCATGCGCTCCCCCTCAGATACTGATCACAAAGCCGCTCGATTCTGCTTTCATAAATCATCTTGAACAGTTCCACCTTGTCCTGATTGGACGATAAGAATCGCCTTTCTATTTTCCGGTATGCCTCTTTCGCGTGAGTCGCTGTGACTCTTTGCTGACGGATTAATTCGCAGAGCGCATCGATTTTAAGGCGGACCAGAACATATTCCAGTTCGCTGAAATCGCCGAATTCATAATGACCAGATTCCATATTAAACCATATATTTAACGACATCGTCAACGGATTCGATACCCTTTATCATTAACGCGTTGCTATTGGCGATTGTTTCGGGGTCGAGGCTGCCATCCGGGTCTGCGATGAAAACGGGCCGGGCTTGTTTATAGGCATAATGAGCGGTGCGAAGCTCGCCGCGCCTTTCAACCCCGATCTGAACCACTACCACGGCTTTGGAAAAAGCGGAGATCAAGCGGTTGCGCAGAATAAGCCTGGCGGCCTTGACCGACCTGAAAGGGTCGTACTCCGATATCAGCAGTCCGCGCTCGGTGATATTGTCGGCCAGGAGGGTATTTTCCTCGGGGTAGATATTCATTATGCCGCAGCCGAGAACGGCGATGGTCGAGCCGCCGTCCTTGATGGCGCCGATATGGGCAGCGCTATCGATCCCGGAGGCCAGGCCGGAGACAACGCCGTATCCCCTGTCCACGAAAGCCCGGGCGAGGTCGATTGCCAAGCGCAGTCCATCCTGGGTCGCCCGGGTGGTTCCCACCAGGGCGACGTGATCAAGCGCCAGGGTGTCGTAGTTTCCTTTCATATAGAGTATTGGCGGCGGGTCGTCTATTTCCCGAAGCATAGCCGGGTAATCATCATCAAGGTAAGTAGTGATGCCGATTCCGATCTCGGCATAATTTTCGAGCTTGTCTTGAAAATGGTCCGCTTTTGCGAGCGCTTTGAGGATTCGCTGGCTGCCATTTTCGCCGACCCGGGGAATATCCTCGAGCTCGGAAAGCGTGACGCTGGTGAAATTTTCCGGCGGACCGAATCGCAGGAGGAGCTGCTGGAAGATTTTGGGGCCGACTCCGCCTATCTCTGTCAGTGCCATGATAATGGATTTATGGCCACTCATACGTTCGGTATTCTCGATTGAATTGTCGTTTTTTGGCGCTCATAGTATTCGTCTGATGGAGACCAAGTCTCCGCCATTCCAGGACACCAACTGACCATTAAACCTAAATTTCCTTAATATTCGGCGAATAGCAAATAAGCCGCCGGGAATGCTCTAAGGTGCGATGATCTCTATGATATTATACGCAAGAAAGAGATAATTGTCAATTCAGCATGGCCAAAACGGTCTCGGGGGCCGGGGCCTGCAGCAGCGGCAGGTATCGATCAACCAATTGCTGGAATTCCGGTTTGAATTCGTCCCCGACGGGGAAGGAAGCCGGGACAACCATCTTCAGAGGATCGATGTAGTTGCCATTTTTCTTGACGCGATAATCGAGGTGCGGGCCGGTGCTTTCGCCGGTGGAGCCGACATAACCTATCACCTGGCCCTGGGCCACATGACCTCCGCCGGCAATGCCTCTGGCAAAACCCCTGAGGTGGCCATAGCATGTAACCATGTTGGAGGCATGCTTGACCTCGATATAATTGCCGAAACCGCTTTTCCATCCTTTGTAGATGATATGGCCGTCGCCTGCGGAAACGACGGGCGTGCCCTCGGCGGCGGCATAGTCAACACCGAGATGGGGGCGGTAGATTTTATGTATGGGGTGGAATCGGCTGCGAGAAAATCTCGATGAAATTCGCCTGTAATTGAGAGGCGATTTGAGAAAGCTCTTGCGCAGGCAATACCCCTTGTCGTCGTAGTAGTCCTTGTGGCCTGCGGAATCCTCGTAGAAGAAGGCGCGGTGAGGAGTGCCGCTGAGAATATACTCGGCTGCCAAAATGCGCCCGGCTTTAACGAAGATGCTGTCTTTTTCGAAGACCTCGAAGATGAGCGAGAATCTGTCGCCGAGTTGCGACTCGGTGAGGAAATCGATTTCCCAGCCGAAAATATCAGTCAGATCGGCGAAAATTTCCATATCGGGCAAGACCGGCAAAAGCGCATCCCAAAGGCTTGATTCAATGACACCCTCGACCCGCCTGACTTTCCGTTCCAGGTCGATATCATGAACAGTGGCAATATAGTCGTCCCCGTCGCGATCCAGCCTGTAGCGTTTCCAATCTTTGGTCATGTACTCGAAAGCCAGGACGGTGTCGCCTGCTCCCATGAAGAGCTTGAAACTGTCGCCGGGCCTAGAACGGCGCAGATCGAAAAGGCGCGACAGGCGCGAGGTGATGCCTGTTATAATCTCCCTCGAAACGGGAGAATTCATGAGTTCGCCGTAGAGGCTGGAATTTCTCGTGATGGTGCCGCTGTAGATAGCGGCAATATCGACTTTTTCCGATAACTGGGACTGGCCCCGGTCATCCGGAAGATCGTAATTTAGAAGCGAGCCGGATTGATAAGTTTTCTGCAGGACGCCGGCGAATATGAAAATAAGGACGCCCGTCAGAATCGACGTGACCCTGCTTTTCAGAGTGTGGCGGTCGTATTTTCCCGGCATAAAAATGTGCAATTGTCATTTCTCCATCGATGACGAGGTCTGTTGGGACCTTTCGCCAAAGACTTCGGCTTGAAATACGTAAAGCTCGGTATTTTTTTCTTTCCAAGCGCCGGGCGGAAGCCCCGCTTTGAGGCAGGTATGATCCAAAAATTCAATCCTATCCCATCCCTGTTCCACCGGGACCTGGGGTAAAAGAACGCCGGCGCTTATCCCCCTTTTAATATATAAGCCGTCCCTCCCCACCGCGACCGCTTTTGGATCATATATCCTTTTCATCGGCGTCAAAACGGAAATCTCAATATCAAGGGTATCAAGCTCTCCGTTTGTCACCGGTTGGAAGCGGTAGTCCGAAAATGCGGCCTGTCTGGCCATCTGGGCTACCACCTGGTAGAGCGGGCCGCCGGGGTGGAAGGTCCCAATACAGCCTCGCAATTCGCCCTTCTTATGAAGGGTCACAAACGCCCCCAGGGGCTGATTCAACGCCTCGGACCCCTTGATCGCGGAGAGGTCGAGCTCATCGCCGCCAAGATATGTCTCGATGGACTTTCGCGCAAGCGAAAGGAGCGACAATTTGTCGGCATCCGTGAGACCACATTCAAATCCGCTTGCAGTGCCGGAGCGCATTTCGGGGTCGGAGTCAATTGGGGCATTTTTCGAGGGGCTTTTCCGCGCCTTGGAAGACTCCGGCTGCTGATCCAATTCATAAATCTTTTCGTGGTTTTCGCCGTCGGCGGCATTGCCTTTATAGATGGCGGCAGAAAGATACCCGACCACGTTGGCCTTGTCGCCGCTGGCATTGCCGGAATCGCCGAAACCGGTTATTTCGACCGAGTTCGCGCCGAGTTTTTCGGCGGCGATCATGGCGGCAATAACAGGGCCGCCGCCGCAGGCCTCTGTCTTGCCCGAGGCAAGGTCCTCGGCCAGGGCGCGATAATCGAGCGCTTCGATATCGTTGCGGGCCACGGAATCGAGTTTCAGGGCCGCGGCAGAACTGTGGAAGTGCGAGAGATCAGATGATGCCACGATGAGAATATTGTCATTATTGCCAATCACCTTGGCTAAGGACTCCCCCAGCCGGGCACAGGTGGGCATATCCTGGTCGCCCATCACGAGCGCCACGAGGTCGAACTTGCCCAGGGTAAGCTGCAGAAAAGGCAGTTGAACCTCGAGGGCGTGCTCGGAGCGTCCCGGGCCTTTGTAATGCCCCTGGGCTGAAAGCTCAACTACATCACATTCCGAGGCCAAGCTCTCGCTAAGTTTTCTGTTTATGGGAATCTGGCCCAGGGGAGTTGAATAGGCCCTGCCGTCAAAGGCCGCCACGCCCCTGAAGTAGGCGGTATGCGAGGGTGAGATGACAATTACCGTCGCGTATTCCTCGCCCTCGAGGATTTTATATGCACCGGCGGCTATCTGTCCGGAATAGACGTAGCCGGCATGCGGCACGACAATGGCAATCGGTTTCGACGAGATCAGGGGCTTCCGAGCGTTGTGAAAAAAATCGGCCATCATTTTCACGAGCTCGGATGGCGCGCCGGGGTAGAAGGTGCCAGCCACAGCCGGCGGCCTGACATATGTCGAGTCGGTATTTCCCATACTTACCTCATCCTTGGCATCTAAGGAAACAGCCAATCCCAAAAGGCTGATCGCGATCACAAGAAAATGCTTCATAATATCACGGCTCCACGAACAATGATATTCAAAAAGCAAGGCGTAATCAAGGGGAATCGGGCCAACCTACTCTCCGGGTATACATCATGATTATCGACAGTTAATCAGGGTATCTGGAGCGGGCATCGTTTTGCCATTTTACAAAAGGTGAAGCATATGCTATTTTAGGCAGCAATTATGAAGACCGCTTTAATTGTAAATCCTGCCAGCGGCCATGGCAGATCCCTGTCGCTCTTGCCCAGAACGGTCAAATGGTGCCAGGAAAACCAGGTCGAAATCAAGCTCTATACGACCGCGGAACCGGGCGACGGGGTTCGGTTGGGGCGCCTGGCCAGGCTTGACGGATTCGAGAGAATCGTGGTGCTGGGCGGAGATGGAACAGTCAACGAGGTCGGGCAGACGGTGGCCGGCACTAATATTGTCCTTGGGGTGTTGCCGGCCGGCTCGGGCAACGATTTCTTTAAGATGCTCAACCATCGCCGTGATTTCAATCATGCCCTCAATATCGCATTCCTGGGGAATCATGCTCAGGCCGACGTAGGCCTGGTTAATGGAAGGCTTTTCTTCAACGCCGTCGGCGCTGGTTTCGACGCTTACGTGGCAGCCAAAGCCGCCGAGCAAAAGGCGCTCACGGGCTTCCTTAATTATCTCTGGGCCGTGTTCAGAGTCTGGCGTGTTTTCGAACCACTCATGCTCGATATCGAGCTCGACCGCCTGAGGATCTCGCAGAGCGCGACGTTAGTCAGTGTCGGCAATGGCCGCTCCACAGGCGGCGGTTTTTATCTTACGCCCGCAGCCCGGCTCGATGACGGCCTATTTGACGTCTGTCTGATCCAGGGAATACCGAAACGGAAGATATTCGCCTACTTGCCGCGGGCGCTAAAGGGAACACATGTGCGCCTGGAAGGCGTAAGAATATACAGGAGCCGGCGAGTCGTTATCCGTTCGAAGGGGAATTTTCCGGTACATGTGGATGGCGAGATCATGCCGGGTGAGCAGAACAAACTCGAGATCACCCTTGATACCAAGAAGCTCAGAGTGGCGGTCGATGAGAAGTTCAACGAAGCATAGCCTGATAATACCATTGCTTCTGGCCGTGTTACTGCCATTTGGAAACTCGCTCGGGCAGCAGAGGGAATCCAAATCACCAAACCCGACAGGGGCTCTGCTGAGATCGGCGTTTGTCCCCGGCTGGGGACAATTTTATAACAGGAAATATATCAAGGGAACAGTCATTGCTCTGGGGGAAAGCTACTTGATAATCGGCATTTACAATGACTGGAGGGAGGCGAACAAGTTCGAAAGGAATTTCAAAAACGCTACCGATTTGACAATCAAGGCCCGCGAGTTCGCCAATTTCGAAAACGCCCGTGACAGTCGCAATCTCAAGATGTGGATATTGGCAACGGCAGTATTCTATTCCATGTTCGATGCCTATGTGGACGCCCACCTGGCCAACTTCGACCAGAAAGACAAGGCGTACGAGGTCTTCCTGGCTCCCATGAATGACGGTATCCAACTTGTCCTAGCGCTGGACATAAAATGAACATCGTTGGTCTATCGGGAAGCGCCAGCGGCGGCTCATCAACCGATATTTTAATACAAACTGTTCTCACCGAAGCATCAGCCCCGCACATAAAGACGCGATTCTACAGGCTCAATGAGAGGCAGATACTACCGTGCCAGGCCTGCGGTATCAGCCCGGAACCGGATTATTGCTTTTTTCATGACGGCATGGATGAACTATTCAATGTCATGGAGAAATGCGAGGGTATCGTGCTGGGTTCACCGGTCTATTTCGATTCGGTCTCGGCCCAGACCAAGCTCTTCATCGATCGCACCAACTGCCTTCGCCCTGCCGATTTCTCCGACCGCTCTATGCAGAAGTTTAAAGAGC
>Ga0154764_1111_pt4 | contig 20648 bp, 13 predicted proteins | sample Rifle2008BG16ft_FD_105772 | JGI IMG/M metagenome (GOLD analysis project Ga0154764, IMG submission 105772) | candidate division Zixibacteria bacterium RBG_16_53_22
GTCAAACCATTTCTGGTCCTCCGACGGGTGCACGAAAAATTGCATCTCCATCTGCTCGAACTCGCGCGTGCGGAAAATGAAATTGCCGGGAGTGATCTCGTTGCGAAACGCCTTGCCGATCTGTGCGATCCCAAACGGCACCTTTTGCCGCGAGGGTTGCAGCACATTCAGGAAATTGACATAGATGCCTTGCGCTGTCTCGGGCCGCATATAGATCACCGCCGATTGATCCTCGACCGGCCCCATGAACGTCTTGAACATGAGATTGAACATGCGAGGCTCGGTCAACTCACCGCCGCAATCGGGGCAGACCTTTTTGCCTTCGCCAGAAGCTGAGCCTGTCGAAGCTTCGATCTGATCGGCGCGGAAACGATGCTTGCACTGCTTGCAGTCGACCAGCGGGTCGGTGAACCCCTCCACGTGCCCCGAGGTTATCCATACTTGTGGATGCATCAGGATGGCGGCATCGAGACCCTCTATATCGTCGCGGCGATGCGTCATCGCCTCCCACCAGAAGCGCTTGATATTGTTCTTGAGCTCGACACCCAGCGGGCCGTAATCCCAGCACGACCCCAGGCCACCATAGATCTCCGACGACTGAAACACGAATCCCCGCCGCTTGCACAGCGACACCAGCTTATCCATCAATGGATCGACCGCGATTTTCTTGGCCAATTGACTCTCCTGTCAGAATAGGTTCCGTCAGGTCGTAGGTCATTTGACCGTGACCTGACGGTTAAACACCGAACAATTAAATAGGTGGATATAATAATCAATGCGCGGGATTATTGCAAGGCGCCGGTTTAGCGGCCTATGTCATCGCGAGCGACCGGAGGGAGCGTGGCGATCTCATGGCACACTCTGTGGTGTCGGGTCCTCAGACCCGACACTAAATCTACTATTTAGCCTTCAGAAGCTGCCGCTAACCTGAATTTACTCCAACGCCCCGGCGTTGATTTGAGGAGTCTGTTCAACCCCATTAAGCGCCCCGCCATTTCCCGATTCCTCTTGACATGCCTCATTCAACCCGCCTATCATCCATCACCGGCGAGACGATAGAAACGAAGATGCATTCCGCATTGAAGCCTCAGATCATGGCGTTCCACGTGCCGTCAGGTCCCCGAACCTGACGGCTTTTGCGGCGATTTGGTGTCGGGTTCGGGCACCCGACACGACGGGAAATATCCTTGACATGTCACGATTAGGCTTCATATCATTGATTAGCGGCGAGACGATAGAAACGAAAATGCGTTCTACATTTAGCCCTCAGATCTTGGCGTTGGCCTTGGCGGTGCTATGGGGTCCACCAGCCCAAACGCGCGATTTCAAGATTCATGTCGATGACCTGCCGCGGTTGATTTTCGATCCCGGTCATATCGAGCGAGATTCTATGTTCATACTTGGCCCCGCGGATCAGTCCCAATTCTATGATTACCTGAATCGAAATTCGGCGCGTGGGCGAAGTGGCTTCTCACTTATCAGGCCTCATATCATCGGCCCGGGGTATAGGGGTTATACGGAAAAATATTGGTATATATCGCCGGAGGACAGCATCGCCATTTCCCTGATGCGCGATTACGAGGGATTTGAACGCATCGGAAATATATTTGTCGTTTGGGAACAACGCGGCGATTCGCTGTCTTTGAAATGTGTTCTCGATTCAACGATAACGACAGCGATGGGTATTTTGCATTTGGCAGAGGTATCGCGCATTCGAGATAAAGCATATTTAATAATCTGCTTGACGCATGGTGGCGATGAGGGAGCCTTTTGGGGATCGCTCTTCCTATATAACTGGAACGGTTCCTGTTTCCTGAAAACGATACATGAAATGGATTATTCGACGCAACCTTGTCTTTGGCGCGAGGAAATTGCCTACGATTTCGATCGAGATTCGCTAATCGTTCATATAATCAAGAAACATGACAGAGTCATTGAGTGCGAAGATGAAGACAATCCGGCATATGTCGATTCCGCGATTGTCACAACTGAACGAGTGGATTTACTGAGGCTGCTTAGATAAAATGAATGGGCGGCAGACGCCCTCGTCTGCCCCTGCGCTGTTTTCATTCACATTCCGTCAGGTCGCAGGTCATTTGACCGTGACCTGACGGTCTATTATTTTCCGGGTGGCGTCAGGTCTTCAGACCTGACGCATTAACGACAAAGTCCAAAATAGGTAGATATAATAACCAATGTCGATGGTGATAGCAATACGGGGTTTTACGGTTGATTTGGCCGGCGGACCAAGCGGCCCGCCGGCCATTCATCTACTTGGGTGGATATTCGCGACCAATATTACATCGGGCGAATATTCTGATTCATCGAAAAGAGGTTGTTGGGATCGTATTTCTTCTTTATCGCCATCAGGCGCTCGTAACTGTCTCCATAGGCGGCCTTCGTGCGATCGGTCTCTTCGCCGGTCAGGAAATTCACGTAGACGCCTCCGGTGGCGTACGGCGCCATGTCGCGGAATACGCCACGCGCCCATTCTACGCCCCGGTCATCGTCTGACTGATTATTCCAGCGCCCGTGTACGTTGAGTATGAAATCGGCGTCGCGATGACAATAGGCTGTCGCATCCGCCGGTTGTCGGCCGGCCGCGCCTCCCAATAGGCCGAAAAATATCTCGCATTGCTCTGTCGGAAGATTGGAGAGATATTTGATGGCGATATCGATCGTCTCGTCATTGAGCTGCGTGAAATTGTGCGATTTCCAGTAATTCCTGGCCCCCGGCGCCAGGAGAGGATCGAAGGCCGTTTGCCAGGCGACATAAGGCTGCACCCCGATATGCTCGCCGACCATCTTGCCGAAATGACGAACCGGTTCGAGTTCCTTTAGACCCTTGTCGGGATCACCGGCATGGAAAACCGCAAAAGCCACGATTTCCTTGCCGTGGATTTCCGGCGGCAGGAACGGCAGGGGAGGAGCCTTTCGCAGGACCGTCCAAACGTTGGCGTCATCGCTCAGCTTCGGAGCCATTTCGCGGTACTTTCGCAGGGCCGCTCGCGCCTCGCTCAGGGGATAGACTACCAGGCCGCTGAGCACCTCGGGCCCCACCTGGTGAAGCTTGAATTCGAAACTTGTGACGATTCCAAAATTGCCGCCGCCGCCTCGCAAAGCCCAGAACATGTCCTGGTTTTCGGTCTCGCTGGCGTGGATAAATCGGTTATCGGCCGTGACGACATCCGCGCCTATCAAATTGTCGACTGTCATCCCATATTTGCGGGTCAGCCAGCCGAATCCGCCCCCCAGCGTCAGCCCCGCCACTCCGGTCGTGGAATTGATACCCAGCGGCGTGGCCAGGCCGAAAGCCTGCGCCTCGCGATCAAACTCTGCGAGAGTCGCCCCCGGCTCGACATACGCCTTGCGTGCGAATGGATCGATCCTAACCGAGCGCATGGCGGATAGGTCTATCACCATGCCGGAGTCGCACATGGCGTTGCCCGCGATATTGTGGCCGCCCCCGCGGACCGCGGTCAGGATGCTGTGCTCCCTGGCGAATTCCACCGCCCGCCTGATATCGCTGACCCCGCTGCAGCGGACAATCAAGGCCGGTCGACGGTCGATCATCGCATTCCAGATAGTTCGGGCCTTGTCGTAATCCTCGTCTCCCGGCCGGAGTACGGGAAGCCGCAAAAACGATTTCAGCCTCTCAAACGCCTCCGGGCCAACCGAGGCTTTCTCGCCCCTGTGGTTGGCCACCATGATTGCTTCCATTTTATGCCCCTTTCCTGGCTTAAGTTGTGTGATGAATTCCGGTAATATCCCCCGATATTCCATAAATAGCGATAAATCCACTCCCACCCGAAATCCGGGCCGACTCGGGCATTGCGGCACGAAATCATATGTTCTTCCCCTAACGCCGCTGCAGGTAGCTCTGTACTATATTGGGGTATACTCGCCCAAAACCTTTATGATAATAATATTGAATATTATAGTCAAGATATTTATGATGAAATCCTACGCCTGGAATATAATTCACCCTTGTGTAAACTAAGATGGTTATCTCCCCGGTTTCCCCGAATCCGTTAATTTATCGAGAAATTTGAACGATTTCAGATTCCGCGGTAGGCCGATATGATACGCCCCCAGCGACAACACCACCTCGGCCGCTTGACGGCCGGTCTTGGGGTTGATCTCGGCTAACGCCAACTGTGCCAGGGGAGAGGCCAGCATTCGGTCGAGCAGGTCGAGCGTCTCGCGGGTGATAGGCATGATCGGTTCGTCCGGCTCGACACATTTGGGGCAAACCAGGCCGCCCCGCTGAAACGAAATCATTAATCTATCCGTCTCGATCTCGGTTCCGCAAGAGACGCAAGCCTCTAATCCCGGCGCATACCCCGAAACCGTGATGAACTTGAACAGCGCACTCCAAAAAAGCAGGCCGGCCGCCTCCGGGCGGGCCGATCGGAGCTTGTCGAGGAAATCATATGTTAGATCGAATATGTCGGGGTGAGGCTCCTCTGGCTGCGAGGCCCGGTCCAGGACCTCGCACCAGGCCGATCCAAACCCGTATCGCCGCGGCTCCTCCGATATGCCCTTAAAGTCGTTTATCAGATGCGCCCCGCTCAATATGCCAAGTTCTGTGGTCTCCTTCTTATAGAAATCGGCCTCGATCAGGTTGAACAGCTCAACTTTGCCGCCCAGACGAGACCTCGGCCGTCCCACGCCCTTGGCCACCCCCTTGACCTTCCCCATCTCGCGCGAGTAAAAGGTCACCAGCCGCGATGACTCCGTCATCCGGCTCGTCCTGATTATGAATGCCTCAATTTTATATCTGGCCATAATGGATGATACGTGGCAATTACGCCTAGGCACATTCCAAAGAGGCACGGCATGCCGTGCCCAAGGCAAGTAAAGTCAGGTCGCAGCCTACGGCCCGCCCAAAGGGACAGGGGCGACCTGATCTACAAAGCTGCATTTGGTTTGTCGGCAGATAAACTTCCCGCCTGCCAAATTCACTTTTTATTCCGCAATCCGCAATCCGCATTTGGTTTCTCGGCCATTTGGCTTAATGAGGATCGCGATTCCCCAGACCCCTGATCTCTAATGCCGTTGCCCGCCCATGCCCACTGTCTGCGTAACTCGCACGCTTGCCGATGTGTCCGCCGGCACAAACTGGATTATCTTCTGCTCGGGCCGCGCGTAGCCGTAAGTTTCTATCGCGTAACGCTGAATATAGTCGGGGTCGTTCTTGATCTTGTCGGTTTCCCAGAGAAGGTCGTTGCGCTGGACTTTGAGTATTCTTATGTCGTGCTCGACCCGCTCGATCTTCTTGGTCAAATACCACATCCGGATGAAACCCGATTCCCCCCAGAAAAACGATATTATCAAAAACACCACGGCGGCGGTTAATGCGAACATCTTGAGCTTGAACATCAGCCCCGAATTCCCCCGTCCCGCTCTGGCCCGTGTCGAATATGAATATCCCCTCATTTTCACCTCGCGATCGAGGAAAACGCCTTGATTCCCGGGAATCCGGCGCCGGCCCCGAGCTCCTCCTCAATCCTCAATAGCTGATTATATTTGGCGATCCGGTCGGTTCGGCAACCCGAGCCTGTCTTAATCTGGCCGCATCCCGTGGCTACTGCCACGTCGGCTATGGTGGTATCCTCCGTCTCGCCGGAGCGATGCGACACCACCGCGGTCCATCCGGCGCGCCGGGCCATGTCGATCGCGTTAAGCGTCTCTGTCAATGTCCCAATCTGGTTGAGCTTGATCAAAATCGAATTGGCCACGCCCTGTTTAATCCCGCGCGCCAACCTCTCGGTGTTGGTGACAAACAAGTCGTCGCCGACAAGTTGAACTTTCTTGCCCAGTTTCTTCGTCAGGATGCCCCAACCCTCCCAGTCGTCCTCGGCCATCCCGTCCTCGATCGAGATGATAGGGTATTTGGCAACCCAGTCGGAGTATAATTCAGTCATCTGTTCGGCGGAAAGCTTCTTATTCTCCGATTTGAGAACGTAGAATCCATCCTTGAAAAACTCCGAGGATGCCGGATCAAGCGCGATAAAAACATCTTCGCCGGATCTATATCCGGACTTTTCGATAGCCTGCATGATAACCTGCAGCGCTTCCTCGTTCGATTTCAAATCCGGCGCAAATCCGCCCTCGTCACCGACAGCCGTATTGAGCCCTTTCGAGGCCAGCACGTTCTTCAAGCTGTGAAAGACCTCTATCCCGCAGCGCAAGGCCTCAGAAAAGTTAGGCCGCCCCGCCGGCATCACCATGAACTCCTGGAGGTCGACATTGTTGTCGGCGTGCGTGCCGCCGTTAAGGATATTCAACATCGGCACCGGCAGGATATTGGCGTTGGCCCCGCCTATATACCTGTATAACGGCAAGCCGGCAAAACCGGCTGCCGCCTTGCAGACCGCCAGCGAAACTCCCAATATGGCATTGGCGCCCAGGTTCCCCTTGTCCTTGGTGCCGTCGAATTTTATGAGAAAAGCATCGAGCGCCGCCTGGTCGAGCGGGTCGATATCTCCGCCAATAAGCTCGAGCGCTATCTTGTCGTTGACATTATCGACTGCCTTCTGTACTCCCTTTCCGAGGTAGCGCGCCTTGTCGTTGTCGCGCAATTCCACCGCCTCGAATTCGCCGGTGGATGCTCCAGAGGGAACCGCCGCCCGGCCGAAATCGCCGGTGTCGAGAAGGCAGTCGACCTCGACTGTGGGGTTGCCCCTGGAATCTAAAATTTGACGCGCGTGAATATCAACGATGATAGCCATATCCCTCCTCGAAGAAGCTGAGCTTGTCGAAGCTTCCTCGTAAATACTACACTGACCCTGAAAAATGCGAATATATCTTAATACAAGGACCGAGAGGATTCAATCCTTTTCTGAAAATGATATGAAATTATAGTTCCTTAAAGGCCCTGATTCCCCTCAGGCTGTGACTTTTTCCCGTTTCGACGGCCGCAGAAGATCACCGGCCTTGGCGCTGTCTATCTCGCGAAGATGTTGCCTCTTGGGTCTTGGCCGGGCCGGAAACACTGCCAGGCCAATGGCCGGCAAAACCATAAAAATTAACAATAAATCCATGATACCCCTCTTTTCTTATCATGTTTTACTATTGAAACCGCGATAAGGATAAGAAATGTTGCTTATTAGTTACGTGATACCCGATTTTTCCAGCCGACGCGTATTATCCCGGCCTTTTGACATATGGAATATTCGAGCCCCAATGAGATTTGCTCGGATGCATTGAGATCGGAATCCTCAAGCCCCATTTTTATCCCCCGGGATGGAAGGCCGGTAGCCGCCGGACGACATTCTGAGACGCTATATCACGCCCAGTTTTTTCCCAACCTTCGCAAACGCCTCGATCGCTTTGTCAAGATGATGAATCTCGTGCGCGGCCGAAATCTGCACTCTTATTCGCGATTGCCCCTTGGGCACAACGGGATAGAAAAATCCTACCACGTAAATCCCTTCCTCCAGCATCTCTCTGGCGAATTGCTGGGCCAGTTGGGCGTCATTGGGGAAGCGGCTGAACATAATCGGCACTATCGGATGGATGCCATGCTTGATATCGAATCCGGCGTCGGCCATGCGGTGACGGAAATAGCGGGTGTTGCGTTCGAGCTTATCGCGAAGAGATGTACTCTCCGACAGCATCTTGAAGACCTCGATCCCGGCCGCCACGATCGGCGGCGGCACGGTGTTCGAAAAAATATATGGCCTGGCCCTCTGACGGAGAATCTCGATAATCTCCTTCCGCCCCGAGGCGCAGCCGCCCGAGGCCCCACCCAGGGCCTTGCCCAGAGTGGTGGTAATGACATCGACCCGCCCCATGACTTTGTGGTGCTCGATACTGCCCCGGCCGGTCTTGCCCACGAATCCGGTCGCGTGCGAATCATCGACCATGACCAGCGCGTTATGTCTTTGGGCGATTGCCACGATCTTATCGAGCCTGGCGATTTCGCCATCCATCGAAAAAACCCCATCGGTGGCGATCAGCTTGGCAAGGGCGCCATTTTTCTCGGCCTCCTCTAATTGGGCTTCCAGGTCGCGCATATCGGAATGCTCGTAGCGATAGCGCGCCGCCTTGCACAGCCTGATACCATCGATAATCGAGGCGTGATTCAGGGCGTCCGATATGACTGCGTCCTGCCCCGAAAGCAGGGCCTCAAAGATACCGGCGTTGGCGTCAAAACAAGACGAAAACAGGATGGTGTCGTCGGTCCCGAGAAATTCGCTTATGGTGCGTTCCAGCGTCTTGTGAAGGTCCTGGGTACCGCAGATAAATCGCACCGAAGATAAGCCGAAACCATGTGTATCGAGGGCGCGCCTGGCCGCCGCAATCAGACGCGGGTGGTTGCCCAGGCCAAGGTAATTGTTGGCGCACATGTTGATCATTTCACGGCCGGGGGCGACCGTTATCTCGGCGCCCTGAGGGCCGGTAATGACGCGTTCCTCTTTGTACAACCCCTGCTTTTTCAGTTCGCTGATCGACGCGTTCAGGCTTACAAGAGTCTCAACTGCCATCTGCCATATACCTCCCGATCATTATCGAGAAAGATAATCATAAAACTTACCAAAAGCAACAGGGGTTCGCAATACAAATTATTCCGTAGGATGATTGAGTTTCTAATTAAGATGCGTTCGTCAGGCCCACAGTATTCCGCAAGATATGCCGTTAAACGAAACTTACGCGCTACTCAGATCTTGTCGCATCCGACCCGTGTAGCTCTGATCGCGAATAAGAGCCGATAGTGGATACATCTCCTCAGTGGCTGTCTATTTATCAAGGCAGGCGAAAACGTTTCCTGAGGGCCCATTCCAGGCACAGGCCAATCACCAGGACCGTCAGGACCGCCGGCATGCCAAATGGCCTTAGCGAGGCCTGGCTTTCCTGCGCGTACGGTTCAAGTTTGAGGTCTTGCGAAAAATTGCCTATATTCTCGGCTGTATAGGTTTTGCCGCCTGTTCCCTCTGAGAGTCGCCGTGTCAGATTATAATCCGGGGCGGTCGAGGCCATCTCCAGGCTGAAGCTTTCCACGGCGAAATCGCCATCGGTCTTGCCCAGGGTGTCTCCAAAAGCCGCGGCAAACGCTTTAAACCCGTAGCGGCCGGAGGGAAACGAGGCCATATCGCCGGAATAAATTCCATTGTCGACCTGTGGCAGGACGACATCTTTTATCGTCGCCGGATCGTCTCTGGCGTTGATCCTGAGCGAAACCAATGCCCCGTTCCTGGGGCGGTTGGATTCGTCGTAAAGGTAGCCGGTAAATCGGATGGGCTCGCCCAGCCGATAAACCTTGCGGTCGGTGATAATTCTGAAATTCCGCATTTCCTCTGTCGCCGCCGACCACTTGACGAGGTTGCGCCAAAATTCCGGCATGGCGCTGGCCAACCGCTGATTATTAACTGAACCAAAGAAGCTCCGCCACCACGGGAATCCCGTGATCGCCGCCACATGCCCCTTGCCACTCGATCCAACTGTCAATACAGGCCTGACAGTGCCGCGCGGCAACATTTTTAACGTCAATGCCGAATCGCGGGCGGTCACCCCGGCCTCCAGGAGAACCACCCCGGTCGGTTCAATATTCATTAATATGCTGGTGAACGGCGGATAGGAATGCCAGATTCTCAAGCTGGCATCGGGGTCCTCATCCATCATAATAGCCGCATGCTGCTTTCTGGTGGGAGATGGCTCAAAGAAGAACTCGCCGTTATCCAATCGAGCGCCGCTTGTCTTTACTGGCAAGATCCCCTCGAACAAGCGGATATCGTTGGCGGCATCGGCGCCGGCCAGGTAAATCAACGATCCACCCTCGCCAAGATATTTCTTCAAGTCGACCGTCGAGATTCGAAGATCGACAGGCGAGCTATTGACCATTAGAATCACATCATACTTTTCCAGCCCGTCGACCCCCTGCGGTGTCCCCGGCTCTGAGAACCTGGCGCCGCTTTCGGGATAAACGGCATCGACCTCGAACTCCTCAAACTTCCCCAGCATCTGGCGAGCGAACTTATACTCCCAGTCCAGCCCCGACGATATGAGAAGTAATTTGAGCTTGTTCCTTAAAATTCTTATGGCAAATAGGCGCTCATTGTCGACCTTGTTGGCTTCGCCCTCGAAGACCGGCGCGCTCAGCGTATATTCGTAATTCCCCGGTTCCGGCGCCTTGACATCGAACGCCACGCGCACCTTGCGGTTCTCCTGCGGAATATCGAATGCTTTGTCAGCCGCGGCCTTTGAACCCTGCCGCAAAGTTAGACGCGACTTGCCCGGTATAAGGCCGTTGGCCGAAAGCTCGGCCTCGACCCTGAAATTGGCCCCGCTGTAAGCCACGGCCGGGTAGATCACATTGTCGATAGCCAGGTTCTTTTCATCGACCCGCTCGCCGACTGTCAGCGTGTAAATCGGTAACCCAAGCCCGGCGCCAATCTCGACCGGATCATCGCCCAGGTTCTGACGGCCGTCCGTTACCAGCATAACGGCCCCAAAATCCTTGAAATCATCCCGCCGCCCCAATTCCGCCAACGCGTTGGCAATCGAGGTGGCATCGCCCGACATGGCCTCTTCTTCGGGCAGAGAACCTGTTTCCGACAGGCCCGATGAGAATTCAAATATCTTGTAGCTGTCCTTTATTCCAGCAAGTTGACGGCCGATCAATTCCCCGGCCTGCGCCGACCTGGAGACCGTGCCATCCTTTGTGCTCATGCTCCGCGAAATATCGACCAGCACCGCCAATTTTGGATTTATGGTCGTAGTCGAACGGACGTTCAATAGAGGTTCGATAAGAAGTATGCCGATCAGGGCGATCATGACCGCCCGGATGGTCGCAAGCACAATCCTCTTGAGCTTCCCGAGCGGCGGGAAACTCCGACGATACGACGCTATCCCCACGCCCAGGCCGATCAACGTAACAAGTATATACCAGAAATAGTAATTGGATATGATTTGAATTTCCATCGTCTCTTATATTCTAAAACGCCACCGCCTCGATCCGGGTGACAAGATGCAGTCAATTCGGACGCCTTACCTGTCGCGGGCGGCCGCCAGGTTGGCTAATCTCTCGAGCTCTCCCTTCATCGGAAGGCCGTCGAGCTCACGCAAGTCCGCGATCGCCTTTTGAACGTAGCCTCGCGCCTTTTGTTCCGCATATTCGATTCCACCATGAGCCCGCACGAAGTCTATTATCCGGTTAAGCTCGGAGCCGAACACGTCTGCCCCCAGGATCTGCCTGAACTCCTCCTTGTAACGGCTGCCGCCGTTGCGCAGAGCATATATCAGGGGAAGCGTCACCCACCCCTCGCGGATATCGGAGCCCAGCGTCTTTCCGGTCTTGGTCGTCTCACCTACCAGGTCGAGAAGATCGTCGGCTATCTGAAATGCCATGCCGAGGTTTTCGCCATAGCTTCTCAATAGCCGACGGGTATTCCCGTCGCGCCCGGAACAGAGCGCCCCCGCCTCGGCGGAACAGGCAAATAGCGAGGCCGTCTTATCGGCGATAACCCGAATATACATCTCCTCCGTAATATCGAAATTGCCGGTGTAGAACGCCTGGTTTAGCTCACCCACCGATACCCGCTCGGTGGCTACCGAGAAGGACTCCATGACCTCGGGAACATCGGCCTTGACCAAAAGCCCGAATGCCTTGGCAAACAGGTAATCGCCCATCAGAACCGATATGAGATTGTTCCACTTGAAATTTACCGTCTCGATTCCCCGCCGGGTCCGGGACTCGTCGATGACATCATCGTGCAGAAGCGTTGCCGTGTGGATAAGCTCCACGGCCAGCGCCGGATATAACGCCTTCTCCGATCTGTCTCCGGCCGCCAGGTAGAGGAGCGCCGGCCGAAGCCGCTTGCCACTGGCCCCGAAAAGATGCTCGGTAATCTGCCGGATGATGATGGAATCGGACTCCAGGACAGCCCGATATTCCGATTCAAACCTCTGCAGTTCACCGGCTATGGGATCAAATACCGACGAAAAATCCATCAAACTCTTGTAATAAAATTAAATTCCAAAAGTGACACCAAAAACCGTCGGCATAATACCGGTTGCCAGGCCCTATGTCAATCATAAAGCACTAATCCAGGCTTGTTTTAGAGGATCGATCACCCTACCAGCACGGCGCCGCCGTTAACATTCAGAATTTCGCCGGTAATGAAACTGGCCCACTCCGAGGCCAAAAATACGATCGGGCCCGCTAACTCCTGCGGCTCGGCCGCCCGCCCCAATGGAATAAGGGAGAGGTAGCGCGGGCCATCGGGGCTTCGTAATGCGTCGCGGCTCATGTCGGTGTCGACCCACCCCGGCGCCACACAATTTACCCTGATTCCAAACGGGGCCAACTCCGATGCCAGCGACTTGGTCAGCGATATCAGCGCCCCTTTCGAGGCCGCATAATGTGAGTGCCCGGCCTCGCCCCGCTGCCCTGCCGTCGATGATACGTAAATAATATTGCCCGACTTCTGCCTTTTCATGTGCGGTACCGCCGCCGTGGTGGTATAGAAACACCCCTTGATATTGATATCGATCGTGGCGTCGAGAATCTCGTCGCTCATCTCCTCGATCGCCGCCTCGGTCCAGATACCGGCGTTGTTGACCAGAATATCGAGCCGTCCGAATTCCTTGACCGTGGCGCTGACTAAATTTTCGCAATCATCCCGCCGCCCCATATCGGCCTTAAGTGTCAAGCACCGCCGGCCTGATCCCTTTATCTCCAGCTCCACACCATCAGCGGCCTTCCGGCTATTGTGATAATTGATAGCAATATCAGCCCCCAGCCGGGCGAATAACCTGGCCGCCTCGGCGCCAATTCCCCTCGAACCCCCGGTTATGAGAGCTACCCGGCCTTTGAAATCAATCATTTGAATCTCCAAATGAAAATAATGAGATAACATCCCCCGACTTGGAAAATTGCCCGCCCGGCTTATGGCCGGTTTGTCTTCCTACGTTCCGCAGACGTATGGATTTAAGCCGATTTCATGAGATTAGTCAATAGGGGAATGCCAGGACCTAAAATCCAAACATCTTCTCCACCGAGCGCCTGACTTCCGAGGCGATTTGGTCGAACTCCTCTTTAGTGAAACTCTGAATCTCGTTCAGGCGCCCGACCAGGTCCCTGTTGTTGTTGACCCAGCGGGCGACACATACCCCCTGCTGAAACGCCAGCAGGTGCAAAAATTGGCTCAGCAGCGGCCCCATCGGCCTGCCGGCGAGAATTTCATCGATATTTTTCGTGGCCTTTTTGACCGTTTCCAGGTAAAGCTGCCATGAGTCCACGGGAATCTGGTCACGCATAACTACTCCGAATTATCGCTAAATTGAGGTTTTTATTCAAAACCGGCAATTTCCATTCGCGGTTTCGACGCCACCGTCCCCAAAAGAATAAATGCCCGCGGCAATTCACCGCGGGCATTAGTATCACTCAGGTTTAAAGATCCTGATCAATAGGGCGTTTCGTCCTCGTCATCGCAGCTTCCCGGGCCTATTTCGCCTTCATTGTAAGACTCAAGGGTGCCTTTCCATGAGAGCACGCCTTGCTGCTCGCGTCCGGAAAGGGCATCCCAGTCCTCCCAGGAATGCGCGGCCAGGAACATGTCGACATTCTCAAGCACCTCCTCGATATCACCGTCGTCCGCCCCACTGGCAATATTGAGCCTGGCTGTTAATAAATGGGCGTATAACTTCGTTATGCCGTTGGAGGGAGTTCCGTAGACCTGTTGAGTAAGAATGTCATACGCGATCTGCGCCGTCGTCACGGCCAGCGCCTCGCTGCTATCGCTGGGTATTCCCAGCCATATCGGCAGGTATTGCGAGACCAAATCGTCCTGCGGCCCGAAACCGGCGTGATTCTTCCAGAATCCCTTGCCGCGGGTGCAGCCGAGGTTCTCCATGGCGTACATGCCGGCATCCCATGACATGTCGACTTCGCCGGCTCCCAGCTCGAAACAGTCGGTGTGTCCGGCCCTTTGATAAACGTCGCTGTCGAGCGAGTCATTATCCCCTTGATCCATGGGCGAAAAGACATACCCCTCTGGCAGAACGAAATGCAGGAAATAGCTGCCTGCGGGGATATCTTCGAACAAGTAATAACCCATCGTGTCGGTCAAAGCCTCCGCCACCACGACACTATCGCGGCAATTTTCCAAATGAACCGCGACTCCCGCCAGGCCCAATTCCCCGGCATCTTGGATGCCATTCATGTTGACATCATTCCAGACAAAATCACCCACGGAACCCGGCTCTTCAACCTCCGGCAAATCGAATTGTATCAACGTCTGATTCTGGCCCTCGTTCAGCATACCGGTGAATAAGTTGCCTGAAAGCCCGAAATTGTCATTCGGGAAAGCGCCCCATATGAAAGCATCGAAGACATGCCCCGATACTCCGCGCTGGATCGTCACGCAATCCTGTTGGCCATCGACAGTGTAGCAAATCTCGATTCTCGGCCGCTGGGCGATACTTATCTCCTCGCTGCTATAATAGGTTGTCCGCGCCGATTCGCCCTGTTCGAGCAATAAACCGAGGTTCGGCATATCGCCGTCCATCCAGGCCTGCACCAGCGATGTTATATCGGCCATTTTCCATCCGATTCCATGCGCCACAAACGAATCTACCACTGCCGAGTTGTAAGCGCCGGCGAAACTACTCCATGTGACAATGTTTTCGTTCCAGGCTGACGTTATGGCGTGGACATTAACCGTCTGGCCGGTGGGAATCACAACGTAAATCCACAGATATGCCGAATCCACCGTAACATCGGCGATATTAACCGGGTTAGTTCTCATCGACGAATTACCGCCCCCCGGGTCGAAAATGTCAGGCCGGTTCTGACAGCCGCCGATCGCCAGGATCAAGGCTGCCGCTAATATTAGATACCACACCCTTTTCATGAGTTACCCCTTTCGTGTCTTGATGTTGCCCCCGTCTATATGTAATTCCTCTGGTAAATCGCGCCGGCCGAAGATGGCCTCAATTAAGTTTCCCCAATCGGATATATAACTTAATGCTTTAAGTTTTATTGTCAAGCCTTTTATTGAGGTTTAAGGCCTCTTGGCTCCATGTAACGCGCCGTCTAAAACCATGGATGACAAGCGGTTAATTAAAGCATTCGCGCTACATTATGCCTCGTAGCCACTTGTCACCCGAATCTATCTCAAAGAATCGGCGCGGCCACTTCTACCGCCGCGCCCGAATGCTATTGCAAGCTGTAACTATTTGAGTAATAACATCTTCATGCTTGATTCCCTGTCGCCGGCCTTGAGGCGAACAAGATATGTGCCCGATGATACCGCGCCACCGAAATCGTCCCTGCCATCCCATACGATCCGCTTGTAGCCGGCGGTCTGCTCCTCATTTACCAGGAGCTTAACCCTTTGGCCAAGCAGACTAAATATCTCGACCCTCACATGCGCCTCGGCCGGCAGACCATATGAAATTGAGGTCGACGGATTGAACGGATTGGGGTAGTTCTGAGCCAGGAAAAATTCCCTTGGAATTCTCTCGGCGTCATCAATGGCGCCTGTTACCGTCAGTAATTTGCCGGAGTCCTTGTCTGATGGCATCGAAATGGCCGTCCAATTAACCCCGGCATAGACAGCATCGACATAGTACCAATAAATGCCGGTATCGAGTACGGCCAGGTCGATGAAATCCGTTGACGTTATCGGCTGAGTATTGAGCTTGACGAATTGCCCATTCTGCCATCTGCTCCGGAAGACGTTGTACCCCGCCAGGTCGCCGTGCGTGACAGCATCCCACGTGAGCTCGATCACCGTTTCCATAGAATCAGAGGCGCGGAAATTGGCCGGCACCGGGCAAGCCGTCATGTCGAAATCGACATTGTTGATTGTCTGGTCGGCCACCACGTCCAAGCTGTCCATGGTCATCGGGAAGAAACCGTCAATCTGTGCGGTCAAACTGGTATTGCCGGGTGGTATGTTCTTAATCCAATAATCACCCACCTCATCCGTGATGCGATATTGCCCCGTGGATGTCATGACCGTGACGCCCCCGTTTTGCCCGGCCCCGTTTAGGCTTACGGTTCCCCTGATGCCGCCCCCTCCGGTGTTGGTGGTTATCTTAATCGCCCGGCCCGATATCAACGCCGGCGCTGTCAGGGGATATGTATTGTCATAGGAATACTGAAGGCCTATGGTCTCGGATGGGTCTTCGAATCCGACCGAGCTGTAGTTCTCCTCCGAATCCTGGTTGTTTACGACGGTTCTATACTGGAATAATATCTCGCTGTCTCCGGTCAGGGTGGGATGATAGGCAGGATCCGATATTATGACTTCAAACCACTCGATGGCTCCGCCCGGCGGTGGATTGACATTTACCAGGGAATCGTATTCTATCACGAACAGGTGATTGGTGGTGTCATGCCAGGTGAATATGCCTTTCGTGGTTCCCGAGTTGAGCCTGAGATCATCCCAGAAAGGCGAGATCTGCCCGCCGGCATTGCCGGGGTCTGGGATCGGCCAGTTGAAGAAGTTGGCCCAGAAATTGCCGCCCATGTCCATACGGGCCGTGTCGGTGGCAATGAATCCGTTGATACTCACGATGATATGCTGATATGACTTGCCGAAATACCTGAAATCAAACGGCAGACTAATCATGATCGACTTGTCGTCGGTGCTGCTGAATGAGAGCCGTGTACCCTGCCCTCCCTGGCGTGGCGCGGTGTGTATCCATTGGTAAGTAGGGTGGGGCGCGTAGCTCGTATCGGTATTGTCGTACATGTAATAGCCGTATGCGTCCGGGCCGGTGGGGTCGCTTGTGGATGGAGCCCCTACGGAAACGCTGAAAGGAACCTCCGACCTGGTTCCGGAAGCCGTGGTCGTGTGAAGCATCAGATTCACCGAATGCCCGTCAAATATCCTCGCCGCCGTTGCCAACAGAAGGGACGTTCCGGCGCGGGTGCTGTCGACCGGTATATCGCCGAAAGAGCAGTTGCCGCTTAACACGGCGGTGTAATCATCCTCGGTGGTTATGTAGCCGTCAACTCCCTGGGCCGCCACCGTGCCCCTGTTTAGCAATGTTACCGCAATTGAGGCCGTATCGCCCTGGTCGAGACGGTTGTTCTCGTCGGAGACGGTTATACCGGCCACGGCAAATGCGGCGGCCGAAATCGGAATTTCCACGAGCGATTGCCAGTTTCCCTGGCTTTGGTCGATGGCATTTATTCTGAGTCGACAGACATCGCCATCTTCGGCATCCGGGGTCACGTGGACCACGAAAGGCCGGCTGTTCACGACACTTTGGCCCGGTGCTATATCGCCGAAATAGCGGCTATCATCGAACACCACAAGATGCTCATCCAGGGATTCCAGGGTCCCTTGCACGTCCATGGCGCCCAGGCCCGTCCCAAAATTCTTTAGAGATAGGGTAAGTTCGATTGTCTCGTTTGGCGACACCAGCCCATCGGCGTTGCCCCAGGAATTGCCGTTCATGTCATCGTCGATAATCGTCGAGTCGTTTCCCACCGCGATTTCGCCGGTAATAATCTCGACATTTCCCAAGAATGGAATCAGGTTCTGGCCGGAGACTGTCAGAGCCATGGCGCCGGCAGTGGGGGCGTCGAAATAGAGGATGGCATTTCCCGCCTCGTCGGTCTTCTCGACACTAAAAAGTTCCTCCACGAAGTCGTTGGTCTTGATCAATGTTACATAGGCGCCCGAGATCGGAATATTATTCGAATCGGTCACCGTAACTTCGAAATGATTCTGGCCCAATGCGACAGTATCGGCATGGGCGACCAATATATACTTCGGAATAGTGGTCCTCAGCTCGAGCCCCGGGTCGCCAAGCATGTTGTAAGTATGGAAATACTGTTCGACATAGCTGCCATTGCCCCTGTAGCGCGGGAATGTCATATATTGCTGCATCTTCCCCCTGACAGCGGCTGAGGCGAAATGGTAGTTGTTTTCGCCGAAAATACCCCAGAAATATCCAATCATGATGGGGTTGTTCCACTTGGTATGGGTGCCGCCATCGGAGACACCATAATACGCCGGGCCGCCTTTAAGGCTATCCGGATTGATGCCGGCCACCAACCATTCTTCGCCCAGGCATTCGGCCCCGAAATCGCCGGTGCCGCAGGTCATGACAGCCATAACTCCCATCTTTTGATTGTTTTGCATGGCGCCGAGGTTGCTCAGATCGAACGACGGACCCCACCAGCCATCGGGGCTGCCCGCCCCCCGATATTGCGTCATGGCGCGCCCGTTGTTAAGGTAGGTCATTATGCTGGAGTTGTAACTGGAGCCGTAAATTGTATCAACACGGATGAAGCCATGCTGCAGTTGGACTTGCCGGACCCAAATCGTGGTCAGTCGGGCAGTGGCATAATAAGTGTAACCTACCGAAAGACCCCGTACCCAATGCTGTCGGTCAAACATTTGGGGGTTGCGCTCGTACCTGAATATTTTCGCGATCGCTTTCCTGAACTCGGTCATATTGTCGACCGACATCCGTCCCACAAAAAGCTCGGGCAGGTAATCCGTTCCCTCGACACAGGCGTATTCGTGATCGGAGGCGTAATAGCTGTAAGGGTAATCAAGGATACCAGTCACGCCGAGATTGTCGAGGTCGCCGACAATCATCACATATTCCGGAGGAACCTCCCAGTCGTTGTATGCCGATCTGATATAGTTGAAAACCTGAATTGTCGAGGGAGTATTGTCGACCGGGTCGATATCGTGAGTCGAAACGAGCTGGACCGAGTATCCCATGCGATGTTTCCATTCCACGAGTGCTTTCAGGGAATCGATAAACATCGGCTTGGCAATGATCATGTATCCGCCGCGCTTGACCTCGGCGGTGGAAAAAAGCTCGTCGAAATTCGAAATCACGCTCTTATAAATTGGGTAAAATCCCTCGGACAGGTACCGATGGCGGACTTCTTTGGGATTGACGACGGGGCCATCGTACGAGAGGCTGACCGAGAGATTGTGGTATACCCGAAGCTGTCTTCGAACCGGATTGTATTGCACCGGGTAGAGAGCCACCTGAACGAGACGCACGTCGCGCATGATAGCCGGCTCGGAGACATCGGCCAACTCGCCGGGGTAGAAAGAATCCGTGCTATAGGCCGCATTGTCTATGCCGAAAGGGACCGGCGTGGGATCCGATTCGGGCTGGGCCGGCTGAACAGGCGCCAGGTCGATGTTCTCAAACACGTCGAAGCCTGAGTGTGTCACGTTGAGCCTGACTCCGGCCTGGTCGGGGATAGCTATCAGCGTGGTCAGGGCCGGTACATCGGGCTTACCCTCCTCCGAGATTTCCGCGTTGGTCATCTGCTCCCCCGCCGGCAACTGCACTTCCTGGTATTGGGTCGAGTTGAGTTCTACCGGTGTTAAGGATATCGCCGGAATCTGGATATTGAGATCAGTCCGCGAGTAATCGGAGGAACTGATTTCAAATCCGGCCGATACCGAATTAATATCCGAGACAATCTCGACCGATTGTCCGGCTGAGATGTGGCCTGGCATGAGTGAACCAGTGGCAATTAGAAGTCCGATAATTAAACAACGCCGCATATGGCCTCCGGGGCTTGGGCAGTACAGTATAAATGTGTCATCTTATTTTTCACTTTAATCACTAAGAATCCTAATTGAGGGTATGGACAATATTCCCGCTGCCTGGGTCGGTAAAGTAACTGCTTTCGGCTATAAAAAGGTGGTGCCGTCCTTCCAACCGGTGATATATTGATTTCCCGGCGCGCCCTTTTTTCGTGCTAATAACAATATTCGTCTCTGGCATGGTTCCGCAAATTGCGCCTAAGGCCCCGTCCGCTATCGACACCGGGTATACTGGACTTGAGTCGCCAGGTGAAATTGACTCCCCCTCCAAAAATGGATCGCCCGCAAGCCGAACTTAAGCTCGCGGGCGATCAGTAGGGGGGCGTTTAAACTTCTAATGCGGATCAGTCACAGTGAATTGGACCGATAAGGCCGTTGTTGTACTGATCGAGGAACGATTGCCAACCAAGAACCATTGTCCTCTGTGCCGGGCTTAAGATTGTCCAATCCGTCCAGTAATGGGTAGCCAGGAAAGCGTCGGCCGCGGCCATAGTGGCGGCGATAAGAGTAACATCGGCGTCATTGGCCTCGTTGAGCCTGGCGCCCAGAAGCTGGGCATAAAGCTTGGTGATCCCGTTCTTGGGATTACCATAAACATTCTGCTCAAGGATGTTATGGGAAATCGTGGTATTTGTAACATTGATGCTCTGCGCGCCGCCCGGTGTGCCAAGCCAAATCGGCAATAGCGGTGTCACTACGTCGTCCATCGGGCCGGAACCGTCGTGAGTCTTCCAATACCCGATTGTCCTGGTGCAGTGCTCATCCGGCAGGAAAATGCCGAGATCCCAGGTCAGATCCGTTTCGCCGCCATCGAGAGTGGTGCAGATGGTCATCCCTGTGGTTACATCGGCGTCGCTGTCGACTGCGTCATTTGCGCCCTGATCCTGCGGGCTGTAAGAGTAGCCTGAGGGCAGCACGAAATGAATGTTGTAGTTTCCCGGCTGCAGGCCGCTGAACAGGTAAAGGCCGTCGGCATCGGTGACATCGGTGTCCAGGATATTGCCGGCGCAATCCATCAGGTGAACTGTCACGCCCGGAACCCCGGGCTCGCCCAGATCCTGGATTCCATCGCGGTTGTCATCGAACCAGACGAAATCGCCG
>Ga0154764_1025_pt3 | contig 20594 bp, 13 predicted proteins | sample Rifle2008BG16ft_FD_105772 | JGI IMG/M metagenome (GOLD analysis project Ga0154764, IMG submission 105772) | candidate division Zixibacteria bacterium RBG_16_53_22
GCGCGGCCGATGATACAGCCGTGACTCCCGACCCCGACATTATCGAAATCGGCTCGTACCTCTTTATGGCGGCAATATTCGGAAGCAGAACACCGGAGGCGAAATTCCCCGCCCCCACGAATCCAACGCCTACTTTGACTTTTTTGCCAGGGAGAAAAATCGATCTGGGAGGAGTGCCGGTGATTTCCGGTTTGCATTCGATGTTTTCTGGATAATTCAATACGATTCCCAGGTATTTCTGATCCGTCTTGCCCGATATCAAGTCATAAGCTTTCTCAGCCTCGCAGATATCGAAACGATGCGTAATCAAATTCTTGACATTCAATTTGCCGGCGGATATAAGCTGCAAAAAGGACTGCATGTTTCGGTTCTCGGTCCACCTGATATATCCATATGGATAATCGTGGCCGGCCTCTTCGTAACTGTAATCGTAGCGCCCCGGGCCGTATGAGCGCGACAGGCGCAGCTCCAGTTCCTTATCATAAAAGGCCTTCCTGGGCAGATCCATTTTGACAGCGCCAACAACTATCACCCGGCCCCGGTCGCGGCAAATTTGTCCGGCCGTCTCAACCGGCTTGGCTGAATCGGAAGCCGCCGTGATAATGGCCGCGTCGACACCATGCCCGGCCGTGAGATTGACCACAGGCAGATGCTCGAAGCCATCCGCCACGAATGCCGCTTCCGCTCCCATCTGCACTGCCAGCCTCGTTTTGTCGGCATCTATATCTATTCCCAGGACCCGGCAACCGGAGGCCGCCAGTAGCATGCAGGTTATCTGCCCCAAAAGCCCGAGGCCTATCACGGCAATCGTTTCGCCCAGCCGCACGTCGGCGATACGCACTCCCTGCATGGCGATAGCGCCCAGTGTCACGAAACTTGCTTCCTCGAAAGTCACGTTATCGGGAATCTTGACAGCCAGGTTTGCTGGAACAAATACCTCCCCGGCATGCGAGGCGTATCCATATCCGGCGCACGCGACCCGATCGCCGGGAACGTATCTTTCAATCGCATCATGGACGCGTTCGACCAGGCCGGCGCAGCTATATCCCAGAGGAGTCGGGGAATTGAGACGCCCCATGACCTTATTATAGGTGGAGGCGATCCCCTCGGTCCGCATCTTGCCGATCACCTGTTTGACCATGTCGGGGCGCGCACGGGCTTTGCCCAATAACGACATCTGCGAGACCTCGATCATCTGTCGCTCGGTGCCAACCGAGATCAAGGAACACCGGTTAGCTACAATCAGGCCCCGGCTTTTCATTTGCGGCGATGGCACATCGACAAGGCGCGGGCCTTTCTGACGGTTGTATTGCAGAAGCTGTTTCATCGGCACTCCCAATTAGTTAAGATGCTTTACCTTCGCGCATGTTGGGGACTTCTTGACTTTTCCAGTCGAGCTTTCGGCAGGGCCCGGTTGCTCGACGGGTTCGACTTCTCGTATGAGTCGATTGTAATTCTCTCATTGGACTCGAGAGATTCCTTCGTCTTCAGAAATAGCCAGGCGGTGTTGGTGATGTAGGAGATTTCGCTTTCCTGATGGTAGGCCTCGTCGCGATGAACATTCTTGTATGCCCCGACGACGTTGGCCTTATGGCCATGGTCACGGTAGGCGTTGTCATAGACCCTTTTCCTGGCTATTATTTCCACTGTCAGACGCTTAAAATCATCCATCGTAATGAGGACATTCCCCTTTTGCGCCCTGAAACTCTCTCGGACGCCTTCGAACGTATGCCCCTTGCTGGAAAAGGTTATCGTCCCGACCGAGCCGTCAGCGAAAACATAAGAGACCGCGATATCACAATCGCTCTTGATATGCCTGGTGGGGGTAATGGTAACCGGGAACACCGATTCCATCGGCACGAGGCGCAGTGTAAAATCGGTCCAGTGGCAGAGGTTGCCAAGTACCCTCCCGCCTTCGCCCTCGCTGAAATACCAGTGGTCTGGGTCGATCGCGTGGCCGGCTATGAACCAGTTGTACATTCCCGGGCTGTCCTGGCCGGCGCAGTATTTCCTGATGAGGATCCCCAGGCGGCTGCCCGGACGGTTGAATCCCAGGAAGACTTTGCGGTTGTGGCGCCGCATGCATTTACTGAGCCTGTGAAGCTGATCTATGCTGACCACGTGCGGCTTTTCGATATAGACGTCCTTGCCGCTTTCGATCGCTTGTATGGCATACTCGGCATGCGAGGCGTGGTTGGAGGCGATGTAGACGAGCCGGATTTTATTATCATCTATGATATCGTTGGCGTTATCCGTGTAAAGCGGCACGCGGTGACGGCGGGAGAATGACGCCGCCCGATTGATATCGATATCCATGCAGGAGGCGATTACGTCGCCGAACTCCTTGCGCAGGAAATAGGCGATTGTCGAGAATGGGTAATTGCCGCATCCTATGATACCGACCGTGTGCGATTTTTGTCTCTTCCCGAATTGCCGGGGAAGCCGCTCATATTTTTTATGCATATGCTTCTGGCCGAGGACTTTCATGTAGGTGCGGCTTGGCCCGTACATGCGCAGATATCTGAGGACTTTTCTGACCTTAAAGCCGAATGGTTGCTTGAGGTAGTCCATTATTTCTCCATTGCCATACGTTCCGGTTGTTTTCTATTGGCGCTGGCGGCCTCCAAATACTCCTCAAAGGAGCCAATCGTAAGGCGCTCATTTGTCTCCATTGCTTCTTTGGTTTTGAGGAATAGCCAGGCAGTATTGAGAATATGCGAAATCTCACTTTGACGATCATAGCGGGCACTCTCGTGCGTATTTTTGAAAGAGGAGACAATATTGTTTCGATGACCGGGATCGTGATGATAGTTGATGTATTTCTTTTTTAGGGTCATTATCTCAATTAACAGGTATTTGAAATCGTCCATGGCGACGATGATATCCCCTTTTTGGGCTCGGAAACACTCGCGCACCCCCTCAAAGGTGTACCCCTGGCCGGTAAATGTTATAGTGGCGATAGTGCCATCCCCAAAAACGAGATTGACTGCCATATCCTGGTCGCTTTGATTTTGCCTGACGGGGATGATCGTTATCGGAAATGGATTTCCCCCAATAAGCCTTAAAGTGTAATCTGTCCAGTGGCAGAGATTGCCCAGCACCCGGCCGCCCTCGCCATCTCGAAGATACCAGTGTCCCGGGCTAAGGCAATGGCCGATCACAAACCAGTTAATCACGGCCGGCCCATCTTTCGCAGCTAAGGTATTCTTGATCATCTGTCCGAAGCGGCTTCCGGGCCGGTTAAAGCCCAGGAAGACTTTGCCATTATAATCTTGCATGGCCTGGTTGAGGCGCAGAAGCTGGTCAACCGAGACTACGTGGGGCTTTTCGATATAGACGTCTTTGCCCGCCTCCAGAGCCTTTATGGCATATTCGGCATGGCTGGCATGGTTGGAGGCGATATAGATAAGCCTGATTTGCGGGTTTGAGATTATCTCCTCGGCTTTATCGGTGTAATACGGCACCTTATAGTGAGAGGCATAGGAGGCGGCCCGGTTGATATCCTTATCCATGCAGGAAGCGATGACATCCCCAAATTCCTTGCGCAAAAAATAGGCGATAACCGAAAAACTATAATTGCCGCAGCCGATAATGCCAACCGTCTGGCGATCGTTTTGCCCGCCATTTTGAGGGGGAAGATGCTCGTAGCTGCGCCGCATGTGCCTTTGCCCCATGACATTTATATAGGTGCGGCCCGGGCCGAACATGGCCACGCTTCTGATCGCCTTTCTGATTCTAAAACCCAACGGTTGTTTGACGTAGTCCATTAGTATTCTACTTTCTCAAGTTCTGGCATTTTGGAAGGACCAAATTCGGAAACGCATGCGACCTCATAAAGAAAGCTCAATGTCTCTCGAGCCGTTTTCTCCCATGAGAAAAACCTGGCACGCTTTGCGGCTTTTTCCCGCATCGCTAAATTGAGCCTTTCATCGGTCGCTATGGTGATAATTTTGGATGCGAAATCCTCTAAATCGTCCGGGTTAAAATATAGGGCCGCCATGCCCGTAACCTCGGCTACGACGCTTCGATTCGAAGCTGCCACCGCGCAGCCCCAGGCCATCGATTCCACCAAAATTATGGAGAAAGTTTCCAGTACCGATGGGAATAAAAAGGCCCGGCAATTAGCGTAAAGGGCCCCCAGTTCGGCCTGTCCCAAAAATCCGGTGAAAATGATATTTCGCTCCGACTTGGCAGTCTCAATTATGTCCATAATTTCGTTCATGTACTTGGCGGTGTGGTTTTTACCGGCGATTATGAGGGGCGGCAGATACGCCTGGCGTTGCCGGGCCAAGAGGTAACTCTGGATCATCTCCTTGGTTTTCTTATAGCGCCAAATATCTGATACCGAGAGAATATATTGGCCTGCTATTCCCAGCCTTTTGAAAATACTTGTATCAACCGAACTATCCTCCTCGGGCTTTCCGTGGTAGATCACACTCGATTTAATATTCGATAAATCGATATGGCCCGAAAAATATTCGCGGCAAAATTCGGTGAGAAATATGATCCCTTGCGATTTATTCATACTTTGTATTGTGGCCCGTCTCAAAAGGGAATTCCTGAGCTTTTGATAGGGCGTTTCATGGTTTGTGTACTCATTATCAAAGGGGGCAATATTATGAAGCAGGGTTACTTTGGGGCAGGGCGAGTTAAGCGTCCCCCTGTTTCCCGGCTCAAATAGAAGATTGGCTCTAAGATCGCGCAATATTCCGGGAAGGATTTGCCGTTCCCAACCGATTTGGGCGGCCAGATGTAAAGATGGCAATTTGTAGAAACGGTACTCGAAGCTCCGGGGGGCGGGAACAAACAGATCTTCCTGTCCGCGCTGTCCGAGAAGAACAAATTCGATTTCCGGAGCAAGTTTTCCGAACCATTGGATTATCTTGTTAAGATGTGTCAAGCCGCCGCCCGGTGCGATTTGCGTGGCCTTGATTGCGATTCTCATGACAGCGCTCCCTGGGCAATTTTATCTACCTCGACAAATCTGCTCTCCCAGGAATGTCCGGAGGCCGCGCGCCGCGCGCTCTGTCGATGAATATCCCTTTGTTCCTGGCTCCATCCAAGAATATCATCCAACGTTTCGAGATACTGCTCGTATGAGCGGGCTATGGCCACCAGGTCGTCGAATTTCCTGGCCTCGGGCATCTCGGTCGAGACGATCGGCAGGCCCGACGCCAGGTACTCATAAAGCTTGAGCGGCGAGCAATTCTCGGCCACCGAATCGACTATGTAGGGATTCAAAGCTATATCGCACCAGGCCAGATAATTCGGCAGATCGTCGAAAGATCGACGGCCGAGGAGATGGACATTATCGAGCCCTCGAAAAGCGCCGACATCGGCGGCGACGGGGCCAATAAGCACTATATTCCACGAGGGCCTGTTGAGCGCGACAAATCGCAGAAGCTCGAGGTCGACCCAGTAGGCCACCGCCCCGAGGAACACGAGCCTCGGACGCGGAATCAATCTCAGGTCGGCCGGCTCCGGCAAACTATCGGTCAGGGCCCTTCCGAAATGCGCCACGTTGGTGGCGTTGGAGACAACGAATATATTGCGATTGTAATTCTGCTTTGTTGATTTGAGCGACGGCGCCGTCACGATGGCCAGATCGACCAACCTGAGCGTTTCGGCCTCCAGGGCCGCGGCCACCTCGCGCCTGATCAGTCCCTTGGCCCCCGAGAATTCGTCGACACACTCGTAGAACGCTCTCTTGCACCCCAGTTTCTTGATCAGGGGATGGTTGAAATGCGAGTAAAGCCAGAGTATCGGCGATTCGATTCCAATCTTGTTCATGGCGGCCCGCAGGAAAAACGCCAGCGCGAAGTTGTTGACCGCGGCCAGCCAGGGAAATATCTGGAACGCCGGCAAGAGCAGGGGAGGGGTGTAGACATACAGATTCGGCGCCACCTGACGAGGCCCCAGCAGAAAAAGATATGCCCGACGCCATTGGCGCGAAAACAGCCTGAGATATGTTACCCAATGATATTGCGTCTCGACATAGAGGACCCGATTCCCTTGCCTGGCGAATTGCAGCATGAAACGCTGTTTTCTGGTCCAGAGGTCATGCCAGTCCTGGGTCGAGAGCGTGACAATGTCCTCGCCGGTCATGCCGACATGATTTTTCAGCACGAGCTGTGCCGCTTTTGAGATAGGCACATTGCACGGCAGGAAGAATCTTTTAATCCTTGTTAGCATCCCGTTGTCCTGTTTTTGGCCAACCGCGTTATGGTGTCCTTATATTGTTTCATCTTGCACCGGACACCCGTTGAATGTATCGGCGCCTTCCCATATTTGTTTAGGCGATGTTTCAGATGGAAACGCGCCTTGTTTCATTCCCAGGACCGCCCCTGCCATGAGCCAGTATAAAAGCCCGGATGATCCGCTGAAGGGCAGATTCACAATCCCGCAGGCCCAGAATGCCAGCGTGGAGGAAACCATGCCCGCCCCCAAAATTCCAAGGCCCTTAAGCCTGGCCAGATCCAAGCCATCCTTGAATACCGCCACCATCAAGAGCAGGTAGATTACGCCTCCGATAATGCCGGTTTCGAGCGTCTTCTGAATTATCTCGTTGTGGGGCTTAATATAATTTTCCGATTCCGCGGCCGAATCGCTGGCCTTGGTCTGGCTACCGTAGCCGATTCCAACTCCGATCGGATTGCTCTTGATAATTTCGAGGGCTGGAAGCCACTTCGTTTCGATTCGATCAACCATCGACGTCGCCTCCAGAGGATTGGCCAGCTCCGCCAGGCGGACAAGTTTATCGGTTCCGGTTGTTTTCAAAATTGGCCCGCCAAGCAAAAGCGTGCCGTATAGCATGCCGACCGTTGCCAGTGATGCGAACACAATTTTTCGTCGGCGCGTGCGTGAAGATCTCACATACTTAAGCACCAGCCACACTATGAGAACCATGATTATCGGCATCCGCTCCAGCGACAGGGCAAGGATGCCGAACCAACAGGCGGTATAAAAGTAATAGGCTCGTTTCCAGGCGCCGCTCCACAGATCTTTGCAGGCCGACACCATCGCGAATATCAATACGTTCGTGAAAAAGAAATCCATATAGCCATAGAAGATCGAAAAGGTTCTAAACTCGATTCCCCTCAAGCCGATTGTGAGCCATCCCGAGAGTCCCTGCTCCCAAGCCAGGTCTCGGAACCAGGCCATTTCCCAGGGATACAGGCCGGAAAAGTATTGCCCGATGGCATAAACCGATGATATCAGTCCAAATACCATCAAGGCCTTAAGAAGTTTGCCGGCATCGTCATAACTGGTCAGCACCGTGGCGGCCAAGAATAATATCATCATGTTGGGCAGCACGTTGCGTTCGAATCCCCCCAGCCCAACGAGCGGCGAGCCGCAATAAAAGACGGTACCCAGAGATATCGCCGCGAAGACGATCAGGAGTCGCCTGGTTCGATCGGGACAGAGCCTCCTGCCGGCGGCATAATCCGCGAGCATCTGCCAGATGATTAAGCCGGCCAGAAACAGGGCCGGTGCCACCCCAAGAAGATCGAACCTGTTTCCCCCCGAGCCACTTTCAATGGCATATGCCAATCGCACCCAGAACGATTTCGACAGGAAAAATATGATGGCCGATATGAGACCGGAAAGCCTGCTGTGCGCCCAGAGGGTGAGCGTTATGGCGGAAAATGTTATCGCTAACGCCTGGTTCAGCGTGATGTCGAATGAAATCAGCCCCACAGTTATTAATCCGACCGCCGCTGTTGCGGAGGCGCCCAGGAGCGATATCGATTCCGCTCTGCGAAATGAAAGCCGCGCCATCATCTGCCAGCCCTCATAAATCCGCCACGGCCTTGAGTCTTACGAGCGTATCGGCGCTGGAGAGCGTACCCGGCTTTATACCTATGGTGGCGGCGAAAGGAACCTTTCCACGATAGGCGAATTCCATTTGGTAGCCGCGCTCTCTGACCCCATAGCGCGGGAAATATTCGATTTGGTTGATAGTCGTGCTGAGAAAGCCCTGTCCGCTGCTTTTTATGACAAGGCCGGGGTGACCATTCCGTCTTATAGCGACCTCTCTATCCTGGGCCATCATAATTTTCACATTTGGCATGATAAGACGGCTGACGAAATCGTGCTCGGACCCGTGCCGGCCGGTAAATTCATCCGTGATTACTACCGACAGTTCGCTTACAAAGACCGTAATCGTTCTTCTGTGGCTGATACTGTCCCCGAGCCTGCTGTAGCCCGTATGAAAGCCTGAGACGATGATATGATCGCTCGATTCCTCCCAGAGGTCGATTTTCGCCTCGGCGTCGCGTCTGAGGAAAAACAGCCGGCGGGCCAGGAATCGGTTTTGCTCGCACGAATCCACCTCGACCGTACTGTGGAATGAAGTCGAGCGCGACAGGTTGCGCATGGCAAAATCGGAGGAGTAGCAGAACGTTCCCGGATCGATCAAGTAAGGAAGGCCGTCGGCCTCCAGCGTCAAGGCGAGCAGGTCGTTATGCTTGTGGCCGCCGAAATTTCCCTCGGGCGCGGCGAAAGCATTGAATACCAGGTGAAGCTTCTCGCATCTGATTACAGCATAACTGCTTTCGGGGAATAATCGTGGTCCGGATTTCGAGCCGGCGGCCGTCTGCGATAGACAGCCCGGCCCCAGATACCACAGCCTCTCCTCGGTGGGTACGTGCCCGGACGATGCTGTTTCTTTCAGGAGCGTTCGGCCGACATCTATGAGAGGCCTGTGGTCGGCCGGATTATCGCCGGCGAGCTTAACTATGTAGCCGTCATCGTTGTCGCCTATCAGCGGGGCCAGCCCGGAATTGCCCGTGACCGATTCCGAGAATCGAAACATATTATAGAGCCGGTCGCGATAATTTTGCGAAAATGCCACATTGTTGCGCGCACCCAGCGCATAAGCCGAAAGAAACATCTCCAGCACCAGCCGGTGGTATGAGGTCGAACCCTCATAGTCGGGGCCATCGGGCATGACCTGGCTGAGCATTTCATTCTCCAGACCGGCCGATCCAATTCCAAGCCATTCCTGCGAGCGGTCGAATTCAGAAAATATCAATCCGATATAAAATAACCCCAGGTAGTTGCTGATCAGATGATTGCTGTTTGCGCCATCGGAAATGAACTCGAGGTTTTTTTCGATATGATTAGCATGATAATATAGAAGTCTTATGATACTCTGAACGAATTCCCTGTCATCGTCATCAAACCGGAAAAAGTGCATGCCCCAGACAATATTGATTGCCCGTATCGCCACCTCCATGCTGCATGTCCAGTTGACACCGATATCGACCGGATTGGCCGCCTCCCAGCCGCGCAGGACTGCCATGAATTCATCCTTGTAGGCATCATTCTCGGTAAGGAAATAAGCGCGCCCCAAATCAGTCAGAAACTGCAGGCGCGACAGCTCCCATGGCACCTTCACATCGGATTTATCATCGGGATAAACAATCTTGATCCGGCCGTGCGCCTTTCCGGGCCAGATCCTTCCCGACTTAAAATCGGCGTGCCAGTTGATCGTCTCGCCCAGGCAAACTTCGCCCGATCCAAGCAAATCGAATGTATGCGCTAGCGCTCGCTCCGCCCGGAGTATCGTTTCCCGGCCGGAATCCGCGAAATTTGATTCGATAGCTTCGCGGTATTCGCGGGCATGCCCGGGGCCGAAAAAGAAACGGGCCTTGGGGCCAAAATACGAGCTGTCGGGTGCGGCGCCGCTCCAATGACGAGAAAAGAAGGCATCGATCGGTTCCACCTTTGTCGGCAGCTGGAACCGCTTGGCTAATGCCTTTAATTTCAGCCTGGCCTTTAACCAGTATGGACCGATATTCATAGGGTCACCTCGAGACCACCGTCTCTTCCGGCGCGCTCGTCGTAACTACCGATTCAGGCCGCGTCTCATCGGATATTACCTCGTCGTCCGGCAGGAATTCAGAACGCTTTAAAAGATTCCTGCCCCTGAGAAAAGTTAAGCCATTTACAAAAGAGAACGAAATCAGGGTGGTGATTGCGGTGCCAACCGGCCCCAAAGCCGGCACCAGAATCAAATTGCCGGTTACGCTGATACCGATCCCGGAGCAGACAAGAATCAACATATACCTGAATTGGCCGAACCTCATGACCGCGTTTACATGGGGACTGAACGCCAGCGAAATAATCGCGGAAACCGCCAGTATTCTGAATACGGGTATTGCCTCCGGGTATTTGCCTCCGTCAATTATCGGGATAATCCATCTCGACAGCCATGCACCGGCGAGGATCAGCGGTACAGTCAGCATAACCAGTCGGGAGTATTTCCGGAAAGTGGCTCTGACCTGTTTGATGTTGCTTGCCTTCTGCGTAAACGGAAGCAGGACCACGTGGACCGATGACAGCCCCATTATCACGATAGCGTAATAGCGGAATGCTGAGCCGTAAGTGGCGACAGCCTGGTCATCGGCCAGAATTCTAAGCATGCAGATGTCGAGTTGACCGAATAATGAGAACAGAATGAAGTAGCCGATAAGGCAAGAAAAACCATTCCTGGCCATATTCCGGGCTAACCGCCATGCCTGGCCCAAAAGGAAAACACGGCCCGGTTCAATCCTCCTTGCGAACACCGCGGTGAAAACGACCAGCATGGAGAGTGACTGGATGGCCAATACCTGCCAGGCGGCGAGGTTTTTGCCAAGAAAGAGGATACCGGTTGCCACGCCGGCCAGAATTAACATGGTCCTGGCCAGTTCGATCATGGAAAAGCGCAGGAATTTTAATTGCTCCTGGAAAAATGTCTTTGAAAATTCCATCAGCGTTGAGGCAGCCGCCATCAGAGCGATCAGCCAGAATATAGCCCCGACTTTTCCATAGAAGGTGAGCGCCAGCATCGATATGCATGAAAGCGCCGCAAGCTGCAGGCCGAGAAAGCCCGACGGGTCGCTCAGCCGGAGTTTCTTGCGGCCCACGATATAGAGCCGGTTAAAACTGGTGGCCAGGGCCTGGGTGGTCATCGTGACTGCCGATATGGCCAATATGTAGGTCGCATATTCTACAGGCCTTAGGTAGCGAATCAGAAGAATCCCCATGATACCAAGAAAGAGCTTGGCGAGCAGATCAAAGGAAAAGACCTGTAAAATCGATTTCACTTTATATCCTCACCATCGGCCTGACAAGCTCCGCTTTCTTCGACGACTCGAGAACCGCAATCAGATTATCGCCGTTTTGTATGTCCGCGGCGGATGCAATTTGTGAAAGGCCGGAATAGTCATTCAGGAACCTGTAAACCCAAAAATCGTTTGATCCGACTATGAGATCGAGGCAATCACCGAATTTATACCCAAATGCGGCCGCCCTCTCCTCGTTGGCTTCGATAAGAATCGCCTTTATCATTCCGGAGCCAAGCGTCCTGCTTGCGCCTTTCAGGACCTCGAGTTCCGCCCCTTCCACGTCGATTTTGAGGATGTCGATTCCCTTTATGCCGCTGGATTGAACCACATCATCGATTGTCACTTTGGCTACCCGATGTTCGATTTTCGATTCGTTGCCGATCGGCCGGGAACTGCTCAGGCCGGGGTGAAGACGTGGAAATTCATAGATCAGACCGGGCTCGCAGTCAGCGCCGCATAAGTTGTTGAATAGGATGACATTTTCCGCGCATCGATTCTTCTCGACCGTTCTCAACAGCGATTGGAATATGCCCGGAACCGGCTCGAACGCGTATACCAGCCCAGCCTCGCCAACCAACTGCGATAGAAGAGTCGTATACCATCCGATATTGGCTCCGATATCGAAGGCGATTTCACCCGGCCGCACGATTCTTCTCACCAGTCGCGTCTCGGCATCCTCGCGTGATCCGAGGAAGAAAATTTGATGGCCCAGCCTGGTCTCGGAATTAAACTCGAAAAATCTGCCGTCTTTTGATCGTGTCCAACAGGAATACGAAGGCAAATCCGCGCTCAGGACCTGCTCCATCAGGAATCCCTTCCCCTTCTTAACCGGGCTGTGTCGCGTATAAAATGACGCCATCTGAAACACGGACGCCGAGATTCTCTCCTCGGTAAGTCGCCTTAACTTAAGCGGCTGGCTTGCTTTCATCATGTCCTCCTGTGGCTGTCCTCAATGATCAATCGATTGTCCCAATTCACTTTGGGCAAATCCGGAAAGCCGCTATTTGGTCGTGACAACGAACTTCCTGTCAGCGGATAGCCGGTTTGGCAAATCGCCCAACCGATTCCTGTTGTATCCCGTGGCCAGATGGCCGGCAGCCAGGCTCAACTCCATCAGGAGAAGCTCGGCCGCTTCCGGGGTTCCGATTTCGACCTTGACGTAATTATCGAGATGTTCGATTTGGGATAGATCCTCGGCCCTGCAGCCGCTGTCGGCAAGAAGCCTCATCGCGAATTCCATATCTGCTACTTTCAGGAGCATGAAATCGGCCGGAGCCGCCTGGAATGCATACCCAATTTCCGGCAAGTGACTGATGAAGAGGGCTCGCGACCGTTCGATCGTGGTTCGGTTGCGCTGCAGGCATCCCGAATCGCCGAGCGCCGCTTTCGCTGCTATGTAAATCAGGCGGGAGTTGGGATCGATCGGCTCGACCCGGCCAAAATATTCCAGATTTTCGGGGTCGCTTAGCGCATACCCCATGTTCAGCGGACCCATTCCGAAAATCCCTGATACGCTGCGGATTACAGTCAGGTTGGGAAACCTCGTTACCAGGTCGGCTGCCGTTCGGCCGCTGTGCTCGAAATTCCGTTCATCGATTACCACCATCGTCGATTCGGCGTAAGCCAGAAGGAACACAATCTCCGCCTCGGAGAACATGGCCCCCGTTACGCGGTTGGGATTCTCGATAAAGACCATCCTGGTGCGCGGGCCGATATGATTGACTACAGCCTCGATCTGCCGATCGAATGGATTGTCATGATCGACACAAACTATCCGCGCCCCGGCGCCCCGAACGGCGGCCTCGAAAACCTCGTCGGACGGTGCGCTTATCACCGCCTCGACATCAGGCTCGAGATAAGTTCTGGCTGCCGTCTCAATCGCCGCCTCGGGAGAGGAAAAGCATTTGATGTTCTCGAATGGCAACGATGAGTACCTCGATAAGATACCGCGCAGATCCTTGGTATCCTCGATCGCGGCGGACTCGTGCGCGGACAAGCTGTCGTTGATGGCATTTACCACCTTCTGCGACACCTCGTATCCGGCCCATGCCGCCCCTGATCTGTCGAATTCGCCCGCGTCAATCCCGGCGCATCGGCGCGGTTTCAAATCCAACAATGTTCCCGCAATTCTGACAAACTTTTTTTCCATACAAACCCCTATCTTAAAGTTTCTCATCCTCGATTTGAGCGCTGTCCTTATTTTGGATCGCATCGGCCAATCTCGAAAACCTGTCGGCTATCCGGGCCTCGACCCTGTTCATCTTTACCGCCGGCGACGATATGACCAGCCTTATGTCGCGACCGACTTCGCGCCTGGCAAAAAGGTCCAGCCAGACAACAAGAAGTATCGAAAAGGCAAATGACACCACCAGCGCGGCCGCCAGGTAAAGGCTTCGTCTGGGCGATGATTTCACCAACGGTATCGAACCCCGGTCGAGCACCTGTATGACAGGGATGTCTTTGGCGGCCTCGATCCGGGCCAGCTCGTTCTGCTGAGCCATGGTCAGGTAGAGCGCCGACTTGATGTCGACTTCCCGTTGCAGGCGCGAAAGCTCCAGCTGAAGCCCCGGATCGTTGGAGATCCTGAAATTCAAATTCGAATCCTTGAACGTTCTTAACGTATCTTCCGCCTGCCCCAGCTCCGCCCTGATTTCCCCCAGCCTTCTGGATGTGAACTTCTCGTTCTCGGAGGCGGTAGACTGTCGGTGGTTGACATTATAATTGTCGAGCTCTTCGAGATAAGCGTGCGCCACGGCCGCCGAAAGCCCCGGGTAGATGGTCGTAATCGAAATCGAGACCACCCCGGTCTTCCTGTCACCGGCAATCCTGGCAATCTTGCCAAGCGCCTTGATCGCCCTATCGAGATTGGCGGCGTCGATATACTCCTCGAGCGTAAGGCTCGTTATTTTTGATTTATGTTCGAATTTATATTCACGCTTGATAATCCTCTCGGCAATCATCCGGCTGGCCAGAATCGAGGGGTAGAGGGCCGAGACATTTTCGAGCGAAGGGGTGGCGCCAAGGCCGAGCTCGCCCAGCGAACCGGCCGCCAAATCCTTCAACTCCGATGTCAGCGAGGCCGGGCCTGACGGCAGTATGGTGGCGGTCGAGGTGTACTTATTCCTGATGATAAGACAGGCCGCCAGAGTCACCAGCAACGATGCGCCCACCACCGCGTATATCACCCGCTTGTATTTGAGCGCCGGCAGGACAACCATCCCCCAGAATGGCGATGGCTTGTTGCTGGACGCGCCTTTTAGAGTCAATCTGTCCATTTATCACCTCAACCTGTCCGCGACCAGTATCGCGGTCAAAACCGAGCTGCCAATGGCCGCAATCGAGGTGCCGGATCTAAACCAGCTCTTGTCGCGCTTGACCTTCTGGGGCACCAATACAATATCTCCCGGCTCGACAGCGGTCTGGAACGCGTGCCCTCCGGATAGCAACCGACCGCTGGATTTGGCCAGCCTCGTCTGCCCTTTTTCGGCGTTCTTGGAAAAGCCCCCGCTGGCCTTGATGTAGTAATCGACGTTCTTCCCTTTTTTGAAGACGATTGTGCCGTTCATCGCCACCGCTCCCAGCACCTGCACTCCCGCCGGCTGTCTCGGCACGTAGATATAGTCTCCTCGCTGAAGAGTCACGTTATCGGGTGATTTGCGATTTTTCATGGCCTCCCGAACATCAATTATGATTCTGTTGGTGCCCCTCAAGTCGACCGTCTGGTCGAGCTTGGGCAGAGGCCGGTTCAGGCTATCGAGTATTGTAGTTTCTGTCGAGGCCAGGATTGAACGGACATGCCTCTTCTCGATATCGTCGATAATGGAACCGCGCACGAATACCAAACCCTCCTCAAATGCGTCAGGCGTGAAGCCGCCGCATCGCTCCATTATGTCCGAAAGCCGTTCCTCATCCTTGATCAGGGTATAGACACCGGGAAACATCACTTCCCCCTCGATCGTAACGTTATTCTCCATGCTCCAGCGCGGGATAGTCCTGATATAAATCTTATCATCTTCCAGCAGGCATAAATCATCTGCCGATTCCTTCTCGGCCAACGCTTTCTCGAGATTGGCATGAATTACCTCATCCGGCATTCCCGGATTGATGCGGGCGACCTCGGCCTGCAGGAGATAGCTTTGCTTGAGGGGATTTCCGGCCAGAAATACCAGATCGGAGAGGCGCATATTCTCAAAATATTCGAAAGTGCCGGGGCGCTTCACCGCCCCGTAGATCGTCACCGTCATGTCGCGCTTTATCTCGTTTTCAGAGTAGACCGCGAGGCTGTCGTGGTCCATGAGCAGGTAGTCGGTCGAGTCTGCCCCGCTCAGAATCTCCGACAGACCGACAGGGTAGACCTCGCGCCTCTGATCGGGGTATGTCCTGAACAGGTTGGCTCGTTCGAGATGAGTGTTGTGCCGAAGCTGCCCGCCATGGTCGATCAGATCCGATATCCGCATCGAATCCCGCAGTCCATAGGTGCCGGGATGCTTGACATTTCCCGCTAATTTCACCGTGTTCTTGCGCAGATCGAATATTGATGGCACCGAGACCCGGTCGCCATCCCTCAGAGCCAAATCAGCCGCGGCATAAACCGAGGGATTCGTGTCTCTCAGGACCTCCGACAGATCGACATCTTGTATAATTCGATTGTCGCCTTTCCCTATCCTGTCGATACTGACCTTTTCAAGGAAGGCCTCGGCGGTGGTCTTGCCGGCCAGGCCGATCAAGTCGGATATCTTCTCACCGCCGCAGATTTCATAAATGGCCGGCCTCTTGACCTGCCCGGAAATCCTCACCAACGGCCCGACCACCGGCACGAATACGACATCGCCAGATTCCAATTTGCTGTCTTGCGAATTGTCCCCCTCGATCAAGAACCGGTAGAGGTCTATCTCGGCCAGGACCTTGTTTCCTCTCAAATGCTTTGTCTTCCTTAAGCTGCCTGTCTGGCTTGGGCCGCCGGCCAGGTAAAGGGCGTTGAACAGAGTGGCCAGAGATGAGGTGGTATAACCTCCTGGCCTCTTGACCTCGCCGTAAACAAATACCTTTATCCGCCTGATTTTCCCCAGCGTTACCGATAGCTGATAGTCGCTATAAATTCCTCCGAGGCGACGGTTGAGATTTTCGCGGAAATTATCGAGAGTCATGCCCCAGGCGGCGATCTCTCCTGCCTTGGGAATGAAAATCTTCCCCTCACGGTCGACTGTCAGGTCGAGCTGCATGTCGACCCGGCCCCACATATTGACCAGGATGTTGTCGCCCGGTCCGAGCTTGTAATCGGGGGGAGGAGTGGCCTCAAGCACCGGCGAATAACTTTCCGGCGAGCCATCGAACATGTTGTAGCCGAAAATGTTCAGGCCGTCGCCTGTCGATTGCTCCCGCCGCTCGGAGATGCCGGCAGGTGGTTGGCTACCCTCGGGCGGAACGTAAAATTGAGGATCTTGCTCGGTGAATTTGACCGGACTTGTGTATTGCTCGATAATATCGGCCTTTTGGAAAGCGTCATTTCCTTGCTGGTTGATAAGCTCGTCTTTAAGTCTCTGTTGTTCAGGCGTTAACTGCCCCAGCGCCAGAGAGGAGATGAGGACTATTCCCAGAATGGCTTTATTGATTACTCGAAACATCAGACCGCCTCCATTTCATTATTCAATCCACCTAGGTGAAAAACAAAGGCGGTGCCAACGCCGGACTGCGCGGGCAAGTCATTGTTCTATATGATATTAGCTCAGCGCTTGGTCGAGGGAGCGGGGTCTATCGGGTCGGCAAAAGGGAATCTACTTCACACCGTTTTGGAAAAATTTTCCTATCACCGTATTAGGAATGGCAACGTCGGGCGATCCCGGATAGTGCATCCTGCGAACCTTGTTGTTTCACATTATGATACGGCATTTGCAAAGGGCGAGCGACATATCCGGTTTTCGAAAACCGTCTGAGCTATTTGCCGCAGAAGGGGCATGATGTCGTTCATGGGATTACGGTCGCTCGCCGCCGGCAAGATCGCGGCTGCTTTGGCATAGGCTTTGCGCTATTGGAATTCGAGACAATTCACCCGGCCAAAGAGAGAGGGATCGGCCATGGTAATTCGCCCCTGGCCAGAACCAGAAGGAGTTGCAGATGCCTCTCTCGATCCATTGCAGAACAAATGCATTCGCCGTTTTTCAATCGCTCGCCAGAGCATTCTTGCTGGCGTTCCTGCTCTGTTCCCAGAGTTTCGCCGGCATTTTCTTCTCACATCCACGTGACGGGCAGTTCAAGTTCGTTTCCCCCAGCGAGGACTACTGGTATTATGTAAACCCTGACCAGTTCGCTTTTCAGACCCCCGATAAATGGCAACATTTCATGGGCAACTTCCTTCTGGCCAAGCCGGCCGAAAAAATGATTGGCCGTTGGCCGACAGTCGCCCTCTTTTCATCAGTTAATATTTTGAAGGAGATCGAGGACGGATACAGGGAGGGGGCCTCGGTCAGGGACTTGGGTGTGGGCTTTGCCGGGATGCTCTCCTCGCTGTCGAACTATAAGGTCGTCTGCACGTTCGATCATGAGAAAATAATCTTTACCTATTTCATATCATTTGATTCTTTTGGACTTACCAATTAGCCGCTGAAAACCGAATCCTGCCGGGGATTCGCTTCCCATTTTCACGACCGGGGATAAAGCTGACCACGAGAGTTGTCAGCGACACCCCGACCTCGCCGGCGTTCTCGCAGCCGGATATTCCCGCTGCCGGATGCTATCTTATAAACCCTGATTAAATTTATTACGAACTACTTGAGCAAAACAGCCTTGATCGTCTTGTGCGCCTTGCCGCTCGAGAGCTTTATGAAATAAATCCCGCTGGGCAAGCCCGCCGCATCCCATATGACCGAGTGCGAGCCCGCCTCATATTCGCCGCCGGCCAGGCGAGCCGTTCTGCGCCCCGTCAGGTCGTACAAGTCGAGGCTTATCCGCAGCCGCTCCGTCAGCGAAAATGCAATCGTGCTCGATGAATTGAATGGATTCGGGTAGACCGGGCTTATATCGAACATCTCCGGCAACACGTCATCTTCGTCAACGGCGTTGAGATCCGCCATAACCAGGATGATGAATCTGTCGGTATCGCCAAGATAGACCATAGGCCCGTTGGAGAAAATACCCTTGGCAATCCCGGGGCTGTTATAGACGTCGATAACGTAAGGAAACAGGGGCCTGGCCATCGAGGCCGCGATCACCCCCGTGGAATCGTCGGCGATATAGAGAATCGTATCCGAGACGGCCGCGTCATTGACATAGCCGGGAGTCTCCACCACCGAGGTATAAGTCGGGCGGGATGGATTAGCGATCGAGAGGGCCTTTATCCCCCGCAGGCCGTCGCTGAGATAGACATAACCGTTGGCCCCGGTAACATTGGAAGCGGCCCCGTCGGTAGTGTAGGTATCGACCAGAATCGCCGTGTCCCGCACGGTGACATTATAGGTCTTAAGCCCCAGAGCGGCGACAGCGATGTAGATATAATTCCCCTGGCCCCAGATGCCGTCAGCGAACCCCCCGACACTGATCCTCGATTCCAGGACAGGCGTTGACGGGTCAGCGATATTGACAATGCTTAAGCCGCTGTTATAATCGGCGATATAAGCATAGTTTCCCAGGATCGTGATATTTGTGGCCTGGCCGGGCGTATCCAGGAACGTCACCAGGATTGGGGAGGCCGGATCTTGGATATTAATCACCGTCATCCCGCGGTTCCAGTCGGCAACATAAGCGTAATTACCAGACAGGATGGCCGAATTGGTCAGACCCGACGTGTTTATACCAGAAATCCTGACGGGGCTGCTGGGTATGGAGATGTCGATCACCGAGAGACCGTAATCCCATTCACCCAGATAGGCGTAATTGCCGCCGACCACAACATCGTGGGCAGGCCCGGTTACGTTTATACCGCCCAGGTATGCCAATCCCCAATCGGCCCCGGCCCGGCCCTCGAGCAAAAGGGCTAAGGTGGTCGCGACCAAAGTTATACGCTTGAGATTTGATCTTATCATAACCGATTTCCTCCAAGATTTATTATCGGCGGACTAAAAACAGCCCTTAGATATGATTTAGGATGAAGGAGGCACATATTCCAAAATACAGGCACCATAAGAATTCCATCGATAAAATAGGCAATTATGTCTTGACGCGCAAGCCCAATTTGCTATGGCATGACACCACCGGAGTCGCTATCATTCCCATATTATGCCAAGTTCACCCCTGATCCTGTTTATCCTGATAGATGGCGCCAGGCCCGATATCATGCGAAACCTGATCGATTCCGGTGATCTCCCCAATATTGAAAACCTGGTTTCGGCCGGGGGCACATTCCGGACCGCTGTCACGTGCTGCCCCTCGACCACCGGGCCGGCCTACCTGCCGTTCCTGACCGGCTGCTTCCCGGGCACGGTCAATATCCCGGGCATAAGATGGCTTGATAAGAAGGAGTTTTTCCGCCGAAAATGGGGACTCATGCGGTATAGAAGCTACAATGGAATCGAGGCCCCGCTGCTGAACAGCGATTTGCCTTACAACCGCCCCACCATATTCGAACTTTTCGAACGTTCAATTAATGCCTATTCGCTCGTAACCAGGGGTCTTGCCAGGAACCGTAATTTTACTGCGAGATCCAAGCTGTTTCATTATCTCCAAGCCCATCTGACCAATGACTGGAAGAAGGTCGATGCCCACGCCCTTGGATATTTGATGCGCGCCGTTGACTCCGACCCCGATTTCGTCTTTACCGTTTTTCCCGGCGTCGATTCCTACTCGCATCTGAACCATCCGTTTCACGATAAGGCGATGTCCGCCTATAAATTCGTCGATTTCGCCCTGGGCGAGGCGACCAAGAAGCTCCGATTGCAGGGACGCCTGGATAATACGCTTATCATCATCGCCTCCGACCACGGCCTGACCGCCACACATACTCATTTTGACCTGGCAAAATATTTCCAAAGGAGAAAAATCAGTACCCTTTACTATCCAATTATCTGGAAATGGAGGCCGCGGGCCTCGGTCATGATTTCCGGCAACGCGCTGGGGCACGTCTACTGGCTCGACCACCACCCCGAGGATGGCGCTCCGGCTGACGATATCGCAAGCGCCGTTGCGGAGCTTCTCCAGAGACCCGAGATCGACCTCCTCATTTCAAGGAAAGGAGTAGGCGAGGTCGATGTCGAATCTGCGAGGGGAGAGGCCGCCATCGAATTCAGTGATGGCCGATACTCCTATAGGCCCAAGACCGGCGATCCCCTCGGCTACGGCGGCCCGCTCGGCCCGTTCGACTCTCATGAATCGCTGGCTCAGACAGTGGATTCGGAATACCCCGATGCCATGGTGCAGATAGCCCAGGTATCCGGCTCGCCACGATGCGGCGATTTAATCGTCATCTCGAAAAACGGATATGATTTGCGAAAGGCGTTCGAGTGGCCGGAGCATCACGCCTCGCACGGTTCGCTTTGCCGCGAACATATG
>Ga0154764_1024_pt2 | contig 20543 bp, 19 predicted proteins | sample Rifle2008BG16ft_FD_105772 | JGI IMG/M metagenome (GOLD analysis project Ga0154764, IMG submission 105772) | candidate division Zixibacteria bacterium RBG_16_53_22
GATAGACGTTGTCATCATCTCCATTGACCCAGGTATAGACCACCGTCCAGTCGGTGCCGTTTTCACTGACGAGTAACTCCGCCGTTTCCCCGGCTTCGAAAGAGTTGGCCTTGGCCCAGAACCGGAGCCTGACGTTAGTGTGACCGGAGAGGTCGACCGACCGGCTGGCGTATCCCGTATTGCTCTGCAGCAACATGTGATAGCTTCCTTCGTACGGGGTCCCGCTGGTGGTCACGCTGGAAGCACCGGTTTGCGTCCAGTCGGCCAGCCAGCCGGTGCCTCCGGACCAGCCGCCGCTCTCGAAATCGTCCTCGGCTATCGGCCGGGATAAATCGTCGTTAAATATCCACAGTACCTCGATATTGTCCACGTAAAAATAGTCGGTCGTGCTGCCCATATTTGCCTGGAAGGCAATCCAGAACCGGCTGGTGAGTGAATAAGGGGACAGGTCTATATCGTAGAAATAGTAAACGTTATTATCGTCGCCGTTAATCCAGGTATAGACCACCGTCCAGTTGGCGCCGTCCGGGCTGATGAGGGCCTGCGCCGTTTCACTACCTTCGAAAGAGTTGGCCTTGGCCCAGAAGCGGAGCCGGGCGCTGGGCCCGCGGACGTCCAGGGAGCGCTTCACGTACCCCGTATTGGACTGCAGCATCAGGTGATAGGTCCCCGCGTAAGGAGTGCCGGTGGTCACCACGCTGGAAGCGCCGGTGGGCGTCCAGTCGTCAATCCAGCCGGTGCCCCCCGCCCAGCCGCCGCTCTCGAAAGTTTCGGTAACGATGGTCTGCCAGCCGTTACATACCGTAATATCCGGCGTCAGTCCGTTGATGGACTCGCCCAGCGTGTAGCTGACGCTGTCCCCGGGGGAAGTCAGCAGGCCGGTCAGGCCGTCATCGGTCAGTCGCCAGATGGCGTGCTCCACCCCGGCGTCGGAGGAATACTGCTCGTCCATCGTGTGCCCGTAAATTCGCGAGCCCAGCAGGCTGGTCCCCACGCTGGTAAGAAAAGGGGCCACGACCATCATCCCGATGGTGACGATAACCAGGACGATAAGGAGGGCCTGCCCCTTCTCACCGTTGCTATTACGGTACCGGGCGCAGATAGACTTCATATGTCCCATTCTGACTTACACCCCATCTTCCAGTCGGTGAAGAAGTTATATCCATCGTGACCAGGCGGCCCTGGACGGCGAAATCGATGTCGGTGATGTTTTGCGCCAGCGTCCGGTTGGAAGAACCCGCTACCCGGTTGAGCCTCGTTCCCTGCGTTGCGTAGGTGATGGTGACGTTGTCGTACCGTTTCAACACCAGTTGACTCCCCCCCGTGGCCGATACGGACATTTGCCCGTCGATGTTGAACCAGTGGGCGGCGTTCTGGAGCTCGTGCATGGCCGTGACGCTATCGTTACCGTACTCGGGAACGGTGACGAACTGATGTAAAATCGCGCTTGAGGAACCCACGATAACCCCCAGTATCGCCATACTCACCATCACCTCAACCAGGGTAAATCCCCGTTGGCTCTTCATGACCGGTTCCCTTTATAGTCCCGGATGGTCAAAATGAGATTGCCGTCGCGGGAGATATTGGCCGTTATCTTCTGAATATTGGAGTTCGCCCCCGGGACGGCGGACACCCCGACGGAGATAGCGTAACCCGGAGGCGCCGCTACCGTGGGATAGGTGGAGGCACCCGGGTCGTAAGCGTAGCTCTTGGTATATTCGAGCTGGGTGCGGGCCAGGCTCTGGACCACCACCTCTTCGTCATTCTCACTGACACCCAGGGAACCCGTCGCCAGTGCCCCCGTCAGGGTAAGCACCGCCGTTCCCAGCAAGGCGACCGCTGCTAAAGACTCGACCAGGCCGATGCCCTTTTCGCAGCGCAGGGCCTTGAGTTTTTTTTTAATCCGGTACATCATCCCCAGCCTTTTGAGCACCCGGTATCCCCGCCTTAGTGCACCGTCTGTAACATCGAGTACAAGGGCGTTATCATCGAAATACCGATATAGCCGACGGCCACCGCTATCAGTATCATCAGGGAGTTTTGAACAACGGAAATCAGCAGATGGACCTCCTGCTCGATGTTCTTTTCATACAAATCAGACAGGCTCGCCAGAACGGATGGTAACGAGCCGCTTTTCTCCCCGATGACAGCCATTTCCACCAGTAACTCGGGAAAGATACCCAGCTGGGCCATCGGCTGAGATAGCCCCTGCCCCTGGATAAGCCTTTGCCGGACCTCTATCAAGGCGTTGCGGATAACCCTGTTGCTCACCGTCCCGATAACGCTGGTCATTATTTTGGGGAGCGGAACCCCGGCCTCCAGCAGCAGGGACATGGTGCGACAAAGCTGGTTCATGTCACGCAATAAAACGATATGACCGATTCTTGGAATCTTTAAAATCAGCCGGTCAATGACCACGCGCCCGCCCGGTAGCTGAACCAAACCGACGAGAAGAACGAAGAAAGTGAATAGCCCGCCCAGAAGGTATAACTTGTAATCGGTAAAGATACCGGCGATAGCGATGAGCGACCTCGTAGTCCAAGGTAGTTCGGACCCGAGCGAAATAAAGAGTCGGGTTAATGGAGGAAAGGCAACATTGATGATGATGGTAACCACGGCGATGGCCATCAAGGTTACCAGTAAGGGGTAGGCCAGGGCCCTGGTTATCCTGGCCATTTTTTCCCTGTTTTTCTCCAGGTACCCGGCTGCCTGCCGGAGGGCCGCCACCAGGTTGCCCGTATGCTCACTGGCTTTTATTATCTGGCGGTAAACTTCCGGAAACACATGGGGATACTTATTCAACGCTTTATCAAAGGAGCTGCCGCCCTCGAGCTCAATTCTTATACCTGATATCGTCTCTTTCATGGCGGTCTTGTGTTTTTGTTTCGTGATTAAATTCAAAGCCGTAATTATCGGCATCCCGGACTCGAGGAGGGTTGCCAGCTGGTAAGAAAATTCAATCACTTCACGTTCTTTTATACTGAAAAGACTGGGAAATAATCGTTCCAGAGCCAGTGTTTTGCGTATCTCTTTTAGCTGGAGAACGCGAGGATATCCGGCCCCGTATAACAGTCCTTCCGCGATGGCTTCCGAGGAAGCATCCAGGGTGCCCCGCACAATTTTTTTATCGGCAGTATATGCTTCGTACCTGTATTCCATAACTCTTAACCCGATTCGCTTTTTCCAGACTAGTAGATGATGGAGAATACGTTACGCAGTACCTCGCTGACGGAAGTAATACCCTCTTTAACCTTGAGCATCCCGTCTCTTTTTAACGTGGTCATATTTTCACCGAGTGCCTTCTCCTTGATTTCGTTGGCACTGGCATTGTCAAGGACCATCTTCCTGATTTCCTCGCTCATTACCAGGATTTCAAAGAGCGCCGTCCTGCCACGATAACCGGTCCCGGCGCAAAGATTGCAGCCCATACCTTTAGAGAGTGTCTGGGGCTTCTCGTTTATTTCCTCTTCATATGCCGCCGATTCCTGCACGGTTGGCCGGTATGAGGTCCGGCAACCGGAGCAAACACGACGGACCATTCGCTGAGCGATGGTACCCACCAGCGTGGAGGATATCAGGGAGGGTTCAATGCCGAGGTCTCTGAGACGTAAAAGGACGGAAATAGCGTCATTAGCATGAATGGTGGAGAGCACCAGGTGCCCGGTCATGGCAGCTTGAACGGCCGTATTCGCCGTGTCTTTATCCCGTATCTCTCCAACGAGGATAATATCAGGGTCCTGCCGCAAAATGGCGGTCAGGCCGCTGGAAAAAGTAATGCCGGCTTGTTTGTTTACCTGGCTCTGGCTTATTTTTTCGAACCGGTATTCTATCGGGTCTTCAATCGTCATGATGTTCCGCTCGTTCTTATCGAGCTGGTTTATCGATGTGTAAAGGGTGGTCGTCTTACCGGAACCGGTCGGGCCGCCTACCAGGATGATACCGAACGGACTGTTTAACATAGCTTGAAACCTGGTCAGGGAGTCCGGCAGCAACCCCAGCTGCGGCAGGGAAAAAATAGAGAGTGACTTGTCCAGAATACGCAGCGTGATTCTCTCTCCGAATGCGGTCTCGGTGGTAGCCGCCCGTATATCGATTTCCTTGCCGCCCGTGGTGATAGCAAACTTCCCGTCCTGGGGTCGCTTTTGCTGGGAAATATCCATGTCCGCTAAAATCTTGATTCTTGACACCAGCTCCGTATGGATGTGCAAAGGCAGCGAATACATGTCATGTAAAATACCATCGATACGGTAACGGATTCTGAGGTTCTTTTCCTGCGGTTCAATGTGAATATCCGATGCCCTGTCGCGTACCGCCTGCTGAATAACCAAATCCAGGCTTTGAGCCACGGGTGTTTTCGCGATAAACTCAACGGTAGGCCTGGTTTCAATCCCGAGCGCCGCATCATCACGGCCTATTCTCTTTTCAATCTCGGCACCGGACCGGTAATTGATGTCTATGGCCTGTTGAATCTCGGTGGAAATACCCAGCGCCACGTCCACCCTCATCCCGCATTGAGCCTCAATGTCCTTGATGGTACGGATGTCCTGGGGGTCGGACATGACAACTATCAGCGTACCCTCCACGACATCCAGCGGCAGCAGGACATGATTTCTGGCCATTTCTTCCGGGATTAACCTCAGGGCCCTGGCGTCAACGGTATGCCTTTTGACGTCGACGAAGGGTATGCTCAAATATATGCTGAGATTCCTGGCCAGGTCATCAGCCGTGATAGACCCGGCGTGAACCAATATTTCCCCGAGTTTGCCACCCTGCCTGTGCTGGGTCTTCAATGCCTGGTTTAACTCGGTCTCTGAAATGAGATTCTGTTCGACCAGAATCTCACCGAAGCTTTTTTTCTTTTCTCGGCTGGCGGTTACGGCCGGTCCTTGTTTATTCATTCTTTATTCACCACCGTTTTCGGGGAAGACTTGGTTTTTTCCCACCGGTTAATAATCTGCTGCGTTAGTTCCCTTACCGATGAAGCCAGCGGGCTATCGGGGTTTGATATTATCGGCGGATAGGCATCAGACGGAGATTTTTTCCGGACATCGGCGCTGTAAGGTATCATCTCCAGCACGTTTATGCCGAGGCAGGACTCGATAAAATGTTTTAACGTAACCAGCGGAACGTCGGGGATTTTTTCCTCTACATCGATAACCACCATACCTGTCCGTTCAGAATTAACTCCCAGATAATGCAGGACCGTCACGATAGATTTGATATCGGCCAGGGCTTCAATATCACACTCGCTGGCGATAATCGAGAGGTCGGCGTTCTTGAGCAACGTACCCGTTGCAACGCCGGGTTTAAACGGCATATCCACCAGTAAATAATCGGTATCGTTTCCCAGCTTATTGAATAATGAATTGATTTCATCGGAAAACGTGTCACCTATTTCCTCGGGACTTTCAAAAACGCGTACGACCTTAACCCCCGTCTTGTGAACGACGATGGTAAACTCCAGGTCATCCAGTTCGATATTATCGGTTGAACGGTCGGCAAACTCGAGGTTTTGTTCAGGGTTAATGCCGAATCGCTCTGATACGCTGTCCTGATAAGGGCACATGTCTACGATGATGACCTTTTTACCCATCTGGGACATCGCCATGGCTAAACTGATTATCGTGGTAGTCTTGCCTACATTATCCCTGGAACTGATAAACGCGATTATTCTGGTACTGATGACGTTATGCCTGGCAAGCAGGTCATCGACCCTTTTTAATATCTCACCGGGTTTTGCCGGCTTGGCGACGAATTCGTCGGCGCCCATTTTTAATGCCATAGCCCGGTCTATTTCCTGAGCCCTGCCCGAGAGAATTAAAATGGGTAACTGGGCGGTCTTCTCCTCAGAACGCAAACGTTGACAGACTTCCAGTCCATCCATGCCGGGCAGCAGCATATCCATGATAAGCAGGTCAATTTTCCCTTCCCTGGCTTTGGCGAGACCGTCCAGCCCGTTTAACGCGGTGAGGACCTGATAACCGCGTTGCTTTAACACGTATTCTATTAATCTCGTGTTGGACGGGTCATTATCAATTATTAAGACCTTTTTACTCATTCACGCACTCATCGGATTCGCCATTACTTCCATATAAAAGGTGCCATATTAATCCTCGACAACATCTTCAATCAATAGCTCGACTGATTTTTTCTTCTCCCGGACCAGGGAAAGGTCAGCCTTGATATTTGATATTTCAGTGAGTTCATCAATCACGTTGAGGAGGTGTTCACTTTGCTGGTCGATGGTAGTCAGGAACTCCCGCTGCGCTTCCGCATCATCAATCTTGCCTTCAATCAGCAGTTTACTGAACCCGATAATCGATTGAAGTGGAATCCTCAATTTATTCATCAAATCTGACATGTAGGGGGAATGCGCCGGGTCCACTTTACGATAAGCTTCCACGGAGTCCCGGCAAAGTTTCTGCGCCTTTTTCAAGGCTTTCTCCAGAGCTGCCTTTTCCGATTTCAGGCTGTCGACTTCGGCTAAGGCCTGTTTAGACAGCCGACTTTCTTCCTCGGCTTTAACCAGGGCCTCCCTCAAGGCCTTATTCGCCTTTTCTTTAGCCTGGCCCAGCGCCTGCTCGAGGGCTTTCTTCGCGGCCTCGGCCTCCTGTCCGGCTTGATGGCTATCGTCATCAACTCTGGCAGAGGTCTTTTTTGAAGCTTTGCCGGATGTCGCTTTACGGTCATCGACGACCCCGCCGGCGTCATTTACCTGGGTCAAGGCCTGCTCGAGGGCCTTTTTGGCCGCCTCCGCCTCCTGCCTGGCCAGCTGGCATTCCTCCTCGGCCTTCGCCAACGCCTCCTCGAGGGCTCTTTTCGCCTCTTCTTTCGCCTGGGTCAGGGCTTGCTCGAGGTCTTTTTTAGCCGCCTCGGCTTCCCGCCTGACCCGCTGGCATTCCTCCTCGGCTTTGGCCAATGCCTTCCTGAGGTCCTTATTTTCCTGGTCTTTCGGCTGGCTCAGGGCTTGCCCTATGGCTTTTTTCGTCTCTTCCTTCGCCTGGTTCAGGGCCTGCCCGAGGGCCTTTTTCGCCGCCTCCGCCTCCTGCCTGGCCTGCCGACTTCCCTCCTCGGCTTTGGCCAACGCCTCTTCGAGAGCTTTTTTCGCCTCTTCGACTTCGGAAACGGGGCACTTTACGTAAGAACGAAAAACGCAGAAGGATTTTTCAGCATCTTTCTTGGATGGCTCGATGGAATAAAAACTCTCGATGGGGCGCAAATTAAATCCTCCCGCATACCAGATTATCCTTTTCCCGTCTTAACCGGCTAACCGCCTCTGAAGAGTACCGCCCTCGCCGGAGGAACGATAAAATGCAGACCTTTACCAAGTCCGATAATCGAATCATCCCTGATACGATTCCCGACCCTCCTGCTCCATTTATCTACCATGGTCCGATGCCTTCAAAAAGTACTTTGCCCATTAAAATACCGGGCCTTGAAGGCCATTATATGCCGCCCTCAGCGGCTACAACCTGGCTAAGCTCGCTGTTTAGCCGACCATTAGTATCCGGTGGTGGCCTGGGTTACCAATCCGGTTGCATCAGTAGAATATGTGCCCTTGGTTATCTCCAGACGCAAGAAATCCGGATAAAGAACGTTACCGGTAGGAAAGGCGGACATATTAGCGGTGGCCGCCGTCACATTAACCGTGCTTATGCGATTGTAGGCCATCATCGAATCCATCGCTGTCTGGACAATCGATTTCTCGGTACTGGCTCCTTCGGTCTGGCCGTAACCTACCAGACCGGCGACGTTGGGAATTACGATGGCCGATAGTATCGCCAGGAGGGCAAATACGACCAATAGTTCCACCAGTGTGAAGCCGCCTTCGCCGCGGTGAATCTGCCTGATTCTGTTTTTCACGTTTTTCACGTTTTTCCTCCTTCTGTTTTTCCTTGTATCTTCAACACTGAGCTTTTCAAAGTTTCATTTATTACCTCCCGGTCCTTTCTCGAGACTAACATCGTCTTGTACGCTGCCGGCACCGAACAGGGAATCTCCCGGGCCCGAGGTTTGCCGGTTCGCTATTGCTTTTCAGACATTACCCGGTTAGCCTCATGATTTAACTTGTTTATTTCATTCTCGGTAAACAGCCGCCACTTCCTCCTGTCCCGATACTCGTGGAGGTCAAGGTCTTTTTGTTTCAACCAGCGAAACAGGGTACTACGACTAATCCCGACCATTTTGCACGCTTCCGAAGCCAGGTAATAAGTTTCACCGTTTAACGTCATAGGCATGTCATTCGCCTCCAAACTCTTTAGTTATTCCATACATATTCGCTACAAAGTGATAAACGTTGACACTACATGACCTATGTCATTTATAACATTTGCGTATTATCGGGACTACTATGCCTTCCCTGATTTCGTATGCAAGTTTTCCTCTAATTAAAATAATCCGGCTTCCGGCGCCTGCCAAAACCGCCGCCCGGGAAAATATCAGCGATAATCTTTAGAGGTCGTAAAAATTGAGGAAACATGCCCGGCAGGCAAGCCGGTATCCGGAAATATTGCGGGTATCCTGGTATAAATATCAGGGTTAACACCCAATTAAATTTTTATGGCGTAATTTATATTTACATTGATTTCCGAAATTGATAACAGGAGGCAAATCTATGGTTACCCAGACGGTAAAAAACAAACTGAAAACGCGCGGGGGAGAGAAGGCAGAATCGACGAAAAAAGACGATAATTTAAAAATCTTTCATGACACTCTCACCGAAGCCGGGGAGCCGGCCCGTAATCCGCTTAGCGAATTTGTAAGTCAAGCCGAGAAGGCTTACGTCGATTACATGGATGCCGAGCGCCGGGTGGCCAAGGCTTACCACGAAAATGAAATTCAGCTCACCAAAGCTTATAAAAGAGCCGAGGACCAAACCTACCGGACTTTTGAGGCTGCCGCTCAGAAAGCTCTGGTCAGCCGAGGGGAAGCGATGGCCACGGCAACCAAATCCCGTGAAGATGCGATACGACAGGCTGAAGAAGCTTATAAAAGTAGTGAAGAGGCCGCCAGCCGGGACTATGAAAAGGCCATAAACACCGCTAAAGCGGCGCGTGACAGGAATATGGAGAAAGCCTGGAACGCACGCGAGGAAACCGCCGAACAGGCCTGGCAAATATATGCCAAGATTTCCCGGTAGTCGGTAAGGAAGTATCTTCAAGAAAAAGAGGGGGGCGTAACGCTCCCCTCTTTCTTATTACGGCGGTTCGTCACCGTCATGCCATATTTTCAGACCCGGATAAGATACCGTATTGATTATTGCAGAGATATAAAGCCCTGCCTCAGGGCGATAACTACGGCTTCAGTACGGACATTAGCATTCAATTTCCTGAGTATGGAAGTCACGTGGTTCTTTATTGTCTGCTCGCTTATCCGGAGTTCTGCCGCAATCTGCTTGTTAAGAAATCCCCGGGCGATGTATTGAAGGATTTCCGTCTCCCTGGCGGTAATCGGCGACATTAATTGCTCAGTTTCGGAACGTATTGAAAGCTCCTGAAACTGTTCCAGCACCTGCTCGGCCACTCTGGGCCTCGTTTGGAGGTATTGATTTATCGGGTACTCGCCGCGGGCTACGCGCCGAATGGTCTCAATCATATCATCGGTCCTGACTTCCTTGCTCAAATAAGCCGCCGCCTGAGCTTTAATAGCCTGGAACAGCTGGTTGTCATTGGGATTAGACGTCATGATAATAATACAGATGTTGGGCAGGCGGTTTTTCATCCGGCTGGCCAGTTTAAATCCTGTTTCCGAGGGACCATCGATATCAATAACGGCAACATCCGGAGGAAAATCGTCCAGGGAAAATTCTATACCGTTGCTGAAATCAGCGGAGCTCCTGACCTCAATGTTATCCAGATCGGAAAGTATAAGCTCCATGCCGGTACGAAATAACACCTGCGGGCTGACGATAAGAACGTTGACTTTATTATGTACCTTTACTTTATCAGTTACCATTTCCCGTCCCCAGTAGTTCCCCATAATTAATACAATTAACTATACGTAATTATTACAGTTAATTAAACGGCCGTAATTAACGGCGAATTGAAAATGTATAATAGTCATCTCGGATAAAAGATAGAATATATGCTGGCCACATAGTACAAAGGTAACTGGTATTTTAGTTGGGTGTAATCCCCAATAATCTTGCGAAGGAAATAGCCCGCCTCCGGCGCCGTAAGACTCTCTTGACATCTTATGGCAGGTAGTCATAGACTATAATGGCTTAATCGGAATACGAGGATAGTTACTCATCAAGTGCCCGAACTGGCAGGCTGAAAATCCGGAAAATCGAAGCTCTGTAAGGGATGCGGCGTGTCCCTTTTTTCCTGGCAAAAGCGAAAGGGGGTAAAAATGATTGAAAAAGAGAAGCTGGTGAAAGTTTTCGGGGCTGCCAACGTAAGCTATGAACGAGCGACGTTGGATGAATACTCCAGGGATATGAGCTTTGTTAATACCGTGAGGCCGGTATGCGTGGTAAAGCCGGCAAATGCCGGTGATATACAGAAGATAGTGAACCTGGCGAATGAGACTCTAACGCCGCTGGTGCCGGTAAGCTCCGGCCGTCCGCACTTCCGGGGTGACACCGTTCCCGGCACCGGAGGGGCTGTTATCGTAGATTTAAGTGGAATGAAAAAGATCATCCTTGTCGACCGGGCGCGCCGGGTCGCCATGGTCGAGCCGGGCGTGACCTTCGAGGAACTGATACCCGCGGTGGAAAAAGAGGGGCTGAGGCTCAACATGCCTTTGCTGCCGCGGAAGTCGAAGACCGTTATCGGCAGCATACTCGAGAGAGAGCCGGTAATAATGCCCAGGTATCAATGGGATATATCAGACCCGTTGGCTTGTGTTGAGGTAATCTTTGGAAGTGGTGATGAGTTTAGAACCGGACAGGCGGCCGGGCCGGGTACCATCGATGAGCAGTGGGCAGTCGGGGGAGTGCAAAAAGCGCCGTACGGGCCCGGTACGGCTTCCTGGCACAGGCTTATCCAGGGGGCGCAGGGAACCATGGGCATCGTAACGTGGGCATCGATGAGGTGTGAAATACTCCCCAGTCTTGAAGACCCCTTCGTGGTTGGCTCCTCCAACCTCGATACGCTGCTCGAGCTGTCTTCCTGGCTGATAAGACTGAGAATGGTCAACGAATGCTTTATACTCAATAATACCAACCTGGCGGCTATCTTTACGAAGAAATGGCCCAAGGACTATCAGAACCTTAAGGATGCCCTACCCACATGGACTCTTTTCTATACCGTTGCCGGCTACGAGTATTTCCCGGAAGAAAGGGTTAGCTCTCATATTAAAGGCATCACTGATATTACCCAGCGGTTGGGGGTGGAAGCAGTAAAAGCAGCCGGTGGAGTTTCAACCAATGAAATGTTGAAAGTGGTGCAGCGGCCTTCCGGGGAGCCCTACTGGAAGCTTCGCTATAAAGGGGCCTGCCAGGACATATTCTTTTTAACCATTAATGATAAGCTCGGAGGTCAAATCGGGGTCATGAACGATGTGGTTGAAAAAGCCGGCTACCCCACTTCAGATATGGGAGTTTACATTCAGCCGATAGTACAGGGTACTGGCTGTCACTGTGAGTTCAATCTGTTTTATGACCCCGGAAACCCGAGTGAGCTGAATCGAGTCAGGGAGTTATCCGCCTTAGCCGTCAAGAACTTAATGGCTAAGGGTGCGTTCTTCTCCAGGCCTTATGGTGAAAGTGCCGGGATGATTATTAATAGAGATGCGGCGACCGTCGCTGTTTTAAAAAAGCTTAAGAAGATTTTTGATCCAAACAATGTTATGAATCCGGGGAAAGTGTGCTTTTAAACACGTTAAAAAAGGCAACTTATTATTGAATGAATTCAGGAGGTAGCGAAGATGGCACTGGAACAATATCACGGCGATATGAAGATGTGCTGCCGGTGTTCGGCCTGCAAATTTATACCCATGCAAAGGGTAAAGGGAGCTGACTATTCATACGTATGTCCCAGCATATCAAGGTATAAATTCCACAGCTACTCAGGCGGCGGCAGAGTAAATATCGGAGCGGCGATGTTGGAGAAAGGATTCAACTACACGGATAAGCTCCTCCACATAGTTTATAACTGCCAGATGTGCGGCGCCTGTGATATATCCTGTAAATACGCCATGGACATGGAAGTACTCCTGCCCATCAATGAATTCAGGATAAAGTGTGTCGAGGATGGTCATACCCACCCTGCCCTCGACAAGGTAATCAACAGCCTGCGGAAGCAGGGCACCATGGTGCCCGGCGCCAGGGGCAAGCGCGCCGCCTGGGCCGAAGGACTGGGCCTGAAAGACGCCACCAAAGAAAAGGTGGAGGTCTACTATCATGTCGGCTGCCTGGCGAGCTATGACAAGGATATGCAGAAGCTGGCCAAGGCGACGGTCAAGATACTGAAGAAAGCCGGAGTAAACTTCGGCATCGGCTACGAGAACGAGACCTGCTGCGGCGGCCGGGCCTTCCAGATGGGCTATAAAGAAGACTTCCTAAATCAGGCCAGGAAGAACATGGAAATGCTCAAGAAGGCCGGCGTGAAAACGCTGGTAACGGGCTGTGCCGACGGCTATCAGGCCTTCAAGGTACTCTATGATAAATACAATCTCAAGGGCGACCTGGAGGTGCTGCATATCACCGAGCTAATGGCCCGCCTCATCAAAGAAGGCAAGCTCAAGCTGAACAAGAAAGTGAATTTGAATGTCACGTACCATGACCCGTGCTATCTCGGCCGGCTGGGTGAGCCGTGGATACACTGGGAAGGGAAAAAGGTTCCTGGGGACAGGTTTGTTTTCGACCCGCCCAAGACATACCGGCGGGGCACACACGGTGTATATGAACCTCCGAGAGATGTACTCAAGAGCATTCCCGGCGTAAAACTCGCGGAAATGACCCGGATTAAGGAATACTCCTGGTGCTGTGGGGCCGGTGGCGGTGTCAATGAGTCAAATCCAGAGTTCGCCGAGTGGACTGCCCAGAAGAGAATAGAGGAAGCCGTGTCCACCGGTGCCGAGGCGATTGTTAGCGCCTGTCCCTGGTGCGAGAAGACCTTTAACGAAGCCATCAAGGAAAGTGAAAGCAGCCTGAAGGTGCACGATATCGTTGAACTCGTGGAGAAGGCAATCTAAGAAAGGGGGGTTAATGAATCATGGCTTTAAGCAAAGAGGTATATAAGGAATTTGAAGATGTGGTGGGAGAGGAAAATATCTGTGATGACCCGGCAATAATGCCCTCGTATTACTCGACCGAGTTCGCCGCTGTAATTCTTCCCAAGGACACCGCGGAAGTCCAAGCGATAGTTAAACTATGTAACAAACACAAGTTACAGTTCAGACCCATATGTACCGGCTGGACGGGGGTTTTCCCCAAAGGAATTATCTTGTTAGACCTGAGAAGAATGAACCACATCATTGAAATCAACGAGAAAAACATGTATGCCGTGGTTGAGCCGTATGTCATCTCGGCAGAGCTACAGGCGGAGCTAATGAAAAGGGGCTTGAATTTTTGCATCAAGGGGGCCGGGACTAACTGCTCGGCGCTCCTCAGGGGTCACGGACATATGGACCAGACCACAAGTGGTGATGACCGGAACCATCTGGCTATAGAATGGGTAACTCCCGAAGGGGACATCGTCAAGTCAGGTTCGTTGGGGTCTTCGGATGAGTGGTATTGTGGTGACGGGCCGGGTCCGTCTATAAGGAGCATACTTACCAGTGCTGTGCCGCCGGGCGTAACACCGGGTGTATTTACGAAGGCCGCAATGAAGCTTTATCACTGGCCGGGGCCCGCAAGATTTCCAATAGTAGGGAAATCACCAAAGTACACCCTGAGCGAGATACCGCCGAACATGATGGCGCGATATTTCAGCTTCCCATCAGTTGAGAAAATGTGGCAGGCGGAGCTCAAGATTGGCGAAAGCGAAATAGCGTATGAGCTAATGGGCTTTAACGCGGCAATGGTAGCTTGCAATATAACGACATGTAACGAAGAAGAGGAGGAAGTCTTCGGAAGGATAAGCAAGGAAGTGCAGGGGCCTGGCTTCTTTATAATAATAGCCGGCAACTCTCCGGAAGACTTTGAATTTAAGAAAAAGGTATTACAGAAGATTATCAGTGACGCTGACGGGAGGTCTTTGAAGTCAGTTGAAAACCCCGAGACCGAAGGAATCCTGTTGTGCCAGTGCATAAGAATCTCGGCCTCTATCAGAGAGACATTCCGCGCTGGAGGAGCCTTCAATTCAATTCCTGTTATGGGCCAGAGAGACCTGACCATCAAATGGGCGATAGGAGCCGGCAAAGCGAAGGAGCCTTTGATTAAAAAGGGCTTTATAGTGGACGACGGCGGGGCCTTTTTTGGATGGGGAGTTGAACAGGGGCATCTTGGCAAAACGGAAATATTCTGCAAGTTCGACCCTCTCAACGCTGAAGCAAAGGCGGCCGTAGAAGGATGGCAAAAAGAGCAAAGTAAGAGGGCTCTTAAGGAACGCTACTTCGCAAATACGTTGGCCTCAGATGATGAGGTCGAACATGAGATCGGACCGAGTTTATCCAATTACCATTTATGGTGGAGGAAGCTCAGGGCAGCAATTGATCCGAATGGCGTAACACCAGGTGGAGGGGCACTCGTCTAGTTCCGACTTACGGGATTTAGCAATGCGGGAGCCGACACCTCGGGAACGCATACCCTCATCTACAGAAAATAGCCCGAGAAGACCCGGTGACAACATGGGTGAATACCAGCACCTCTAAGCCCCGGATTTCCGTACGGCTCAGGGGTGCTGCTTTTATCATATTACGGGATGCTGTTGACCATTTCATCAGCGTGTTCCGGGGAGTGCTACCAGACCTAAGATAAAAGCCCCATCCCGGACATTATGCCCAGTGTTCCCGCAAAAATAATAATAGCCAGCGTAAGTCTTCGGACGAACCGTTGGTTGAGCTTACGAAAGGCGACCATCCCCACCACAGTTCCGGCGAGTAAAGCCGGTGCCAGGGAAGCTGAGAGTATCACCGTCCGTGTTTCCACGATGCCGGCAACCACCAGCGCCATAAAGGAGCAAATAGTCGCAAACGTAAAGAAGGCGGCAAGACTGGACCGATAATAATCCCCGGAACGGTACTGATGGCCATTGGAATAATTCCTTTGAGGTGTATATGTCTAAAACCGAAGGGTAAAATGACGAAGTTGCTGATGGGCGCGAGCAGCAGGTTAACGACCACCGTAGATTTGGCGTTCATTAGAAGGAGTAATATCGGAGCCAGAACCAGAGCTAACCCGAATCCTGGCACGCCTCTAACGAAAGCCGCAACTAAGACAGCGCCGAATGCCAGAATCCAGGAAACACTGAATATATCCAGACTTTGCATAAGGTTCGGCCACGGGCGGTACCGGGAATAACCATATAGCCGTATGAAAGTGTAACCTAAAGGCTTAAAGATTAAAATGCCGTGGTTCCATCCTGCTACCTTCAAGGAAGAGTCCGGCTGGAAACAAAAACTCAAGCCCGGCCAGCGAAGAATTTCCGGGTTCCCGCGTACTTTCCTAAAAACTTCCATCACTCCCTAGCTTCGTGGGTTATTTCTGAATGTTCTTTCTTTTTCACGTAATACATGCCTTCGTTCTTCTGGAGAAATGGTATATTTGCGCATCAGGCAAGTAAGAGGAAAGCGTCTTTGGAAGAAAAATCATGGAGGTAAGAGGAGACGCTGGCCGGCGAAGTTCTATCCCACAATTGGTCGAAGCCAAAAAACCGTATAACTATAATCTTCCCTTGATGAGGTTCAAGTATCAGTCCCGTGATGATTAATAACAGCCGTTACTCTTTTGGAGACGTTTTAGCTCTAATAAAATCTACAAATTCATTTAATAACCGGGACCTTTCCTTACCCTTTTTTATTAAAAAATAAAAGCCCCTTTTTAATTTGATATCTTTAACCTTAACAATTTTTATCAGGCCTAAGGCTTCGCTTTTTTTGGCTACCACGTAAGGTAAAAAGGCAATGCCAGTTCTTGACTCTACCAGTGAAATTATCCCCGCCATAGTACCCGTGACAAACTTTTGCTTAAACTGGTCTAAATCCAGGCCAGCCTCAATGAGCAATTTGGTATCTCCCACTTTTACCCCAGCCGGCTCTCTCAGGATAATGGATTCCCCGCTCAGCTCATATAAAGAAATCTCTTTCTGGTCTGATAGCGGATGCCCGGGATACACAATCAATACGATGTCATACTCAGCTACCCGGAAGAATTCCAGTTCCGGTGATTCTACTATGGTACTGCAGAATCCGATATCGTAAATGCCATTTTGTACATTTTCAATAACTTTTAAGGAGTCCGCAATTTCCAGATTTACACCGGTCAAGGCGCGGCTTTCGTTGAATTCACTCAGGATACCGGGGAGAATGTACTCTCCGCATACCGGGCTGGTGATCATATTAAGTTCGTCCAGAGTTTTATCCCGTGTGCGTTCAATATCTTGTAACATGTAAGAGTACTCGTGATGCACGTATTCTGAAAAGTGGTATAACATCCTCCCGGCGTAAGTCATGGTTATCCCGCTTCTGCCGCGCTCGATTAACCGAATACCTAACTCCTGCTCCAGTTTCTTTATCTGGGCCGAAATAGCCGGTTGAGTTATAAACAGCTTCTTTGCCGCCTTGGAGAAACTCCCTATCCTGACTACGGTGAGGTATGTGTTCAGATATTCAAGGTTCATGACTTTTCACCTATAAATTTATTTGATACAAATTGAAATATATAAATATTACATACTTGACAAGAATAAATCAAAAAATATTAAATATCATTACTAATAAAGATATCATTTCTGACACATCGTTTAATCAGGGGAGGAAAATCTTGTTATTGCCGCAGGGGAATTCAACAACCGGCGATAAGCCTTGCTTGGCCTATAGCTCAGTTCAACCAGCCGGTAAGGTTTAATAAAGTAGTATTATAAAATTACCAATAAAATCAATTATCAAATTATTTTATTGTTTAATCGAATATAGCCCCCGCCACGACCAAGTTCTATTGCTGGAAAAACGACGCAAGGCTTACAAAAATATATCCGAGGAGGTAAAACAGTGAAACATCGATTGACAATGATATTCGGTGCGGTAGCTATGGTTATTCTGGTGCTCTCGATAATATCCTGTGGTCAAGCGGCACCGGCACCGGCACCCGCACCAACCCCGGCACCGGCACCCACACCGGCACCAGCACCCGCACCAACACCGGCACCGGCACCCGCTCCGGCACCAGCACCCGCACCAATGAAAACGATAAGCCTCAAGTTTGCCGCCTACCACCCGCCCACCACGGACGAAGCCAGGCTCGGCCAGGAGTTTATTGACCTGATTCAAGAACGCACCAGCGGCGCGGTGAAAATCCAGTACTTCACGGGTGGCGCTTTGCTCAAGGCGGGGGAAATGTATGACGGCGTCCAGAACGGAATCGCCGATATCGGGGAAGGGGCTTTATCCTACAACCCGGGCAAATTCCCCGAAATGGATTTATCGACAACCCCGCTCGGGGTACCCAGTCCCTGGTCAATCACGCACACCGTCAACGAAATGTACAAGAAATATATGCCTGCGGAGTACAAGAGTACCCACGTGCTGTGGATGTGGGGCAACGGACCGGCCGTGCTCATGACCTCGAAGAAACAGGTGACTAACCTTGATGAGCTCAAGAGTCTGAAAATAAGGGCCCAGGCCCTGACCGGAGAAATAGTCAAAGCGCTGGGGGCTGCCGCGACATCTTATGCCATGCCCGAAATGTACGACGGCCTTTCCAAAGGAGTCGTGGACGGAGTCCTGGTTGACCCTTCGGTGCTGATAAGTTTCAAGCTGGGAGACGTTGTTAAATATGTTACGGACGTCTCCAAGGCAATCGGTAACTCCTACACCTTCTATATCACCATGAACAACGACTCCTGGAATAAGCTGCCCAATAATATCAAGGATATTTTTACCCAGACCGCCGACGAACTTATCGAGAAATCAGCTGCGGCAATCAATCGGCAAGACATTGCCGGTATAGATTACTTCAAGGCGGCCGGTGGTACCATTGTCCCCCTGTCCGGCGCTGAAGTGGCGCGATGGCAGGCAGCCGTGTCAGCCGTAACCGATGAGTACATCGCTTCGGTAACCAAAACAACTGGCATTTCGGCAGACGTCCAAAAGGAGCACTTTAAATTTATGCAGGACAGGATTGCTTACTGGGAAGGAGAGCAGGTCAAGCGAGGTATTCCGTTCCCGTTAAAGTAGTCACTGGATAAAGCTAAAGAATATGGACCTGGTGAACGCCGGTTGGAAGCAGATACGAAAACTTCCGTACCGGCGTTTACCGGGCCGGGTGCTTAAACTGGCCTATCGGGAAATATTTTGCCGGCAAGTGTGGTCGCAGCTAACTGAAAAATTTTATGCCGCGTAAACACCCGCTATCCGTGATACGGCCGGTGTCTTAAGTGAAACACCGGTTCTTCTCCAAGTCTTGATATGAGTAGTTGCCGCCAGGTCAGAACGCAACGCCGCGTGAACGGGATAAAATGGAGGAAAAGTCGGTTATGGCCGATATGAGCGAACAGCCGAAGCCTGAACCGGCACCGGAGAGTCCTTCCGGGACCGGCATCGGCATATGGGGCCGATTCGGGAGTATTATACGGAAAATTAGCCATTGGTTTTCGTTTATCGGCATTTTCGGTATCGTTATGCTTGTCACCATCACCGCCGCGGATGTTATCGGGAGTAAAGGGTTCAGCCGACCTTTCCCGGGCTTTACCGGAGTTACCGAGCTCGCCCAGCTGATCGCGATGAGCTTCGGTATGGCCGTGGCCTATCTGGGTGGCCACCACATCAAGGTTGAAATACTGATGCACCGGCTGCCGACAAAACCGCAAGCTGTCATCGGCAGCCTCGTCAACCTTCTGGGTTTCGTAATCTTTGCCCTGATGATCTGGCAACTGTTTATCCTGGGCAGGTCTTTTCAGGTCTCACGGGAGGTAGTGGACCAGATATGGTTCCCGCTGTACCCCTTCCCCTACGCCGTAGCCGTGGCCCTCGTGCCCGTCTGCCTGGCATTGCTGCTTGATTTGGGAAATTCCTTAAGCAGGGTGGTGAGAAGATGAGCCCGCCAGTGATAGGAGCTATCGGTGTTGTCATACTTTTACTGTTTTTCGTCCTGGAGATGCCCATCGCCATCTCGATGGCCGTGGTAGGATTCATCGGGTTTTCCCTTTTAACATCATTTAACGCGGGACTTAGCGTTCTGGCCCGCGACGTATACACGCAGTTCTCCGCCTATACATTAACGGCCATTACCACCTTTATCACGATGGGCTGCTACGCTTACGCCACCGGCATTACCGGCCGGCTATACGACGCAAGCTACAAGTGGGTAGGCCAGTACCGCGGCGGTCTGGCAATGGCTTCGGTATTTGCCTGCTCGGGCTTCGCGGCCATATCAGGGTCGACGGTGGCTACCGCGGCCACCATCGGCAAGGTGGCCATCCCCGAGATGAAGAGCCGCGGGTATGACAACGAGCTGGCCGCGGGCTGCATCGCCGCCGGCGGTACCCTGGGCATCCTTATCCCGCCCAGCAACATGATGATTGTCTACGGGATTATAACCCAGCAGTCCATCGGCAAGCTTTTTATCGCCGGGTTCCTCCCGGGTGTCCTTCTCACGGGACTTTTTGCCCTGGTAGTCTACATTACCTGCCGCCTGAGGCCTCAAGCCGGACCGTCCGGGCCGAGCACCTCCTGGGGGGTTAAATTCAAGTCCCTGCTGGGACTTGTCGAGGTGGTGGTCCTCTTCGGCCTGGTTATCGGCGGACTGTTCGCCGGCTTCTTCACTCCTACCCAGGCCGGCGGCATCGGGGCGGCCGGTTCCCTGCTCATCGGGCTGGCCCGGAGAGAACTTACGTGGAATAAGTTCATAAATGCCACCAAAGAAGGCCTGGTGACATCATGCATGATACTGTTTATTATCGCCGGGGCTACCATCTTCGGTCATTTTGTCGCGGTTACCACCATACCCATGGCGTTCGCCAACTGGATCAGCGAGATCGGCTGGTCTCCTCTGGCGACGATGATAATGATAGCCGTTATTTATCTCGTCGGCGGCTGTTTTATAGACATGCTACCGTTAGTCCTGCTTACTCTGCCCATCTTCTACCCCGTCGTCCTCTCCATCGGCTATGACCCCATATGGTTCGCCGTCATTATCGTATTCGTAACCGGGGCCGGGGTAATTACGCCGCCGGTCGGCGTGAATGCTTACGTCGTGCACGGCCTCATGAGGGAGATATCCCTCCGCCAAGTCTTCAGCGGAGTCTACCCTTTCCTGGCCGCCATGGTCGTTGCCATTATTATCATGTTCCTCGTCCCCCAGTTAGCCACTTATTTGCCGTCCTTTACCACTTACTGATAAACCGGTGTTTAATCCGGCTACGCTTTTTGGGATTTGTAAGAAAAGGCCAGGCTGAAGGAGTTCCGATTGAATGGCTGATATACGCTTGAGCTTCGCGATG
>Ga0154764_1021_pt2 | contig 20316 bp, 11 predicted proteins | sample Rifle2008BG16ft_FD_105772 | JGI IMG/M metagenome (GOLD analysis project Ga0154764, IMG submission 105772) | candidate division Zixibacteria bacterium RBG_16_53_22
TATGATATACAAGCGGTGGAGGACTACCCGCCGACAATCAATATCAGCTTCCCCAACGCCGATGTCGATCTCGACGAGCATATCACGCTGCCCCTGGAAATCGCCATCTCTGACGATTATGGATTCGGCAAGCTGAATCTGGTTTACTGGATTGTGTCCGAGGGCCAGCAGACTGAGCCGGTCAAGCAGCCTCTCAGGCTCCCCGATGGGAACGCGCTCGATCAGTTGATCGCACACACCTGGAATATGCAAAGCCTCAACCCGCTCCCCGGCGACATGGTCTATTACTTCTGCGAGGTCAGCGACAACGATATCGTCTCCGGCCCGAAATGGTCCAAGAGCAGAGTTTTCAGCGCCCGCTTGCCAAACCTCGATGAAATCCTGGCTGACGTGCAAGGCTCGCAGGATGAGCAGATGGAAACTTTAGAGGAGGCTCTCAAAGATCAAAAAGAGCTTCAGAAAAAAATAGATGACGTTTCCCGCGAGATGCTCAAGACATCCGAGGTCAACTGGGAAAAGCAGCAGGAGGCCAGGCAGGTCCTCGAAAAGCAGGAGGCTCTGGCCAAGGAGCTCGAGAAGCTATCTCAGGAAATGCAGGAAAACCTCGATAAGCTCGAGGAAAACCGCCTCATCAGCGAGGAGATCGCCGAGAAGATGCAGGAAATCCAGCGCCTCATGGAGGAGGTGGCGCCGCCCGAGCTCAAGGACGCCATGAGGAAACTTCAAGAGGCGATCCAGAACATGGATCCCAACGAGTTGAAGAAGGCCCTCGAACAATTTCAGATGACCTCGCAGCAGATGCTGGAAAACCTCGACCGGGCCCTGGCGCTCCTGCAGAAACTGGCCATTGAACAAAAGATGGATATGCTCGTGCAGTTGGCCGAGAAGATCGAGCAGGAGCAGGAGAATATCAACGAGGCGGTCGAGGGCGCCCAGGATTCATCGTCGCTGGCAAAAAATCTTCAGCCCCAGAAAAACGCCTCCAATGAGTTCGACATCCTCAAAGACCAATTCGGCCAGCTCCAGGAGATGGATCAGGAGGCCAATATGATCCCCGAGCCTGAGGAACAAGCCGCCGAGGAGCAGGTCAACGACCCCGCCATTCCGGAAGAGTTCCAGCAGATGCAGGAGGGCATGAAAATGAATAATGGCGGCTCCTGCCAGAGCCAGGGAAAGAAGCTCAAACGCAAACTTTCGGATATGGCCAATGCTCTCAGGGCGGCCAAGAAGGCCATGCAGGATCAGCAGAAGACGGAGATCGCGCGCAAGATGCAGAAGGCCGCCGAAGATCTGCTCTATCTCTCCAATCGCCAGGAAAACCTGCTTGATTCCACCAGGTCGTATCAGCAAACCGGCGATGGCCTTCGCGCCATGGCATCGAATCAGCTAAATATCGCGGGAGCATCTTCGCGCGTCGCCGACATCCTGTCGGAGCTTTCCAAGGAATCGGTGTTTATCAATATCACACTTATGAGGCTTATGGGCCTTACCCTCTCCGATATGAATGAGGCCGTCGGCCATCTCGACAGGCGATTTGCCCAGGGGGCCATGCAAAGCGAGCAGTCGGCCATGTCGAATCTCAATAAGACCGTCTATCTGCTGCTCCAGGCCCGCGACAACGCCATGAGCTCAAGCTCGGGATCGGGCATGCAGGAGATGATGCAGCAAATGCAGCAAATGACCCAAATGCAGCAAGGCATAAATAACCAGACCATGATGCAATTGCCACAGCCCGGCATGCCGATGAGTATGGGGCAGCAGCAGGCGCTTCGACAATTGGCCTCCCAACAGGAAACTCTCCGCAGGCAGCTTGACGAGATGAATGACGAGTTCGGCAAGCGGGGGGAGATGCTGGGTCGTCTCGACCAGCTCGGCGAAGAGATGAAGAAAGTCGTCGGGGACCTGCAGCGTTCAAGAGTCGATCAGAAAACTATCGAGCGACAGGAAAACATCCTCTCGCGTCTTCTCGACGCCCAAAAATCGGTGAACCGGCGCGAATACTCCAGGAAACGCCAATCCGAGCAGGGCATCGATGTCGTTCGCCGCAGCCCGACTTTGCCTGAGGATTTTGCCGGCCAGGATGCCTGGCTTTCCGAAATGGTCAAGAAGGCGCTGGAGGAGGATTACCCCAGGCAGTATGAGAAGCTGATCAGGGCTTATTTCAAAGCGTTTCAGAATCAAGGGGATAATGTTGAAAGTGAATAAAGCCGCCATTCTATTGATCGCCTTGTCGGCGGCGTTTCCGTTTTCCGCCGAATCCTCGGCCCAGGGATTCATCAGCAATCCTCAGGCTAATCAAACTGACCAGATTAGCGACGGGCTCCGCATCGCCAACAGCATGATCAGGGCCGGCGAATATATCCGCGCCATAGATTTCCTCGATCGCGTGAGCGTGAATGCCGGCGATGATCCCCGCGTAACCGATCTCTACAAGCAGGCTTTCAGGCTGGCCAAGATGTATCCTCAGCTCGAGGAATTGATGAGAAAAGCGCTGGCTAAAGACCCGGGAAATCCGATCCTCATAAGCGACCTTGGCGAGGCCCGTTTTCTTCAAGACGATGAGGCCGGGGCCGACTCCCTCTGGAGGCAGGCCCTGGAGGTCGGACGAGACAATGAGATAGCTTACAGATATATTGCCGACACCCAATTGCGGTATGGGCTATACGATTCCGCGATTGGTATCTTTCTGCTCGGACGGAAAAATCTCAACAGGGGATCCCTGTTCTCGTCGGAGCTTGCCGGCATTTACGAGGCTCAACGCGACTACGCCAGGGCCATCGACGAATATATCATACAGCTTTATGAGGCCCCGGATCGGATCAGCTTGATATCTACCCGGATCAGGGGGCTTGTCGAGGATTCGGACGATTCCCGGGAAATAGTCAAGATCATCAGTTCGAGACTCAGGGAATCGACAGGTCGGACCGAGCTTTATGAAATACTTGGCGACCTTTATATCAAGCTCGGCCAGATGGATAAGGCTCTCGATTGCTACAAGACGATCGGCTCGCGGCTCAACGATGATGGCCAGTCGCTGATTCGTTTCGCCACCCGCGCCCACGATTCCAAGGCATACGGCACCGCCATCAGCGCCATCGATGAATATTTCAAGGTCTCCAAGAAGAAAAACTTCGCCGATATGGCGCTCCTGACCAAGGCCAGGGCCCAGTTGGCCGCCGGCCAATACAAAGAGGCCCTTGGTAATTATCGTTCCCTGGCCTCCAATTCGATAGATCTCGCGGTCAAAGACGAGGCCGGTTTCACATTGGGGTTGATATTCGCCGAGCACTGGAAAGATTGCGACTCCGCCATGGCCGCCTGGACGACAATGCTGCAGGATGCCAAAGATCCTGTCATGGCCAACATGGCCAGGCTTGAAATGGCGATCTGTCATATAAGAAGAAACGAATATGGCCAGGCCGAACAACTCCTGACAACTGTGGCCACCTCCACCAATCGCGACCCGAATATCGAAAAGGCGATCTTCCTCTTGGGGGAAATCCGATTCTATTCGGGGGACTTCAAAAAGGCCGATGAAATATTCAGGCAAATGGTGCGGCAGTTCCCCAATGCCGCCTTCTCCAACGACGCTCTCATGAGGATTGATGTCATTTCCGTGGCCGGCGGCGATGAGGCCGATACCGGTTCTCTGGCCCCTTTCGCGGAGGCCATGAAAGCTCGCCTGACCGGGGATCCGAACCGGGCCGCCGAAATTCTCTCCAATCCCGCGTTTGATTCGTCTCCGGTCGCCGAGCAGGCTCTTTTTTATTCTGGTGTATCCTTTGCGGCGGGAAATGATGCCGCAAGGGCGGTCGACGCCCTCAAAAAATATATAGATAAGTACCCTGATGGTCTATATACCGACCGGGCCTATCTGGAAACAGGGGATCTTCTTTGCTTGCGCCCAGAGACCCAAGGCCAGGCCATGGCGGCCTATAATAAGATTCTCGAGCTTTACCCTGACGGCCCGGTGACCGAAATCGCCAGGCAAAGGCTCAGGCAACTTGCGACTCCGGGAAAAGTAGGTTAGTGGACCGCTTCCCGTTCTTTGTGTTTTCCGGGTTCGGCAGCAGCCTTGTATCTGGCCAACTGACCCTCCAGATCCTCAACCTTGGAGATTAATCCCTCGATACGGCGCATTTTCATTTTCATGCTGGTTCTGACCAAAAGGCCCAGCGAGACCAGCATAAAAACCACCGAGTTGACCCGTCTGAAAATTTCCCCGTAATTGTAGATCGTATCGAGGAATGCCAAAATCCCGAGAGCGAATAAGATTGCGCACCATGCGAGCATACCGCCTCCTTGCTTATAGTTTGTCTATATTTATTTCGACACCGGCATGGCCGACCTTAAGCCCCAATAAGAAATTGACAAAGCCGGGTCGGTCGAATATCTTGTTAACTTGATTAAATTTAAGGAGGTCCGAGATCAATCAAGCTGAAAACCACGATAGGGTTGTGAGGATCATTTCGATCCTTCTGGGGGGTTTGAGTTTTCTCATTCCGTTTGTCGTCTTTTTTCGAACCATGGCGCCGACCCTCTCCTTCTGGGACTGTGGCGAGTTCATCGCCTGCGCCAACATTCTGGGTGTCCCGCATCCCCCCGGCACTCCATTTTTCGTCATTATCGGCAGATTCTTCATAGAACTCGGCTTATTCGATAATATCGCCATGAGGACCAACTTCATCTCGGTCCTTTCGTCGGCTCTCACGGCTATGGTGGCGTTCATGGTCATCGTCCGGGTTTCGCAAAAACTACCCTTTGGCGGCGGTGATACTCCCTGGCTCGGCCAGATCGGTATCAGGATCGGCGCCTTCGCCGGGTCCATGATACTGGCCTTTTCAAGCACCTTCTGGTTCAATGCTGTCGAAACCGAGGTTTACGGTTTGGCCATGCTTCTCATGGTGCTGATAATCTACCTGGCCGTCAAGTGGGCCGATGACAAGGAAATCAACGGCTCCGATAAGCTGCTTATCTTGATCACCTACCTGCTGTTCCTCTCGATCGGCATCCATCTCACGGTATTCCTGGTGGTGCCGGCCCTGTTTTTGTATTTCGTAGTGATCGACACCAACAAGCTTAAGGATCCGATGTTCTGGATAACGTGGGCTATCCTGTTTTCAATCGCTGTTCCCGCCTATTTCTGGATTGGCATGATGATCCCCTGGGTCGAGGACAAGTCCTATTGGATTTGGGTATTCCTGATGTTTGCCGGTCTGGCATACTCCGGCCTGGCGGCCCTGACCAAGGTCAAACTCCCCAAATTCAAGGCGGCCAATTACCACCTGGCCTTTGCACTGTTCGCCGCCGCCATCGTCGGCTACTCTACCCACGTCTACATACCGGTCCGGGCGACCCAGAATCCGGCCATAAATGAAAATGACCCCTCAAGCCTGGGCCGTTTCGAATCCTATCTCGAGCGAAAGCAATACGGCCAGGAATCGATGATCGCCCGCATGTTCTACCGTCGCGCCAAATGGAGCAGTCAGTTCGGCCGCTACGAAAACATGGGTTTCGGGGGATATTTCTGGGATCAATATGCCTCGACCAGGATTAATAAGTTCTCGCCGCGCGGAGTCTTCGATGGCTTCGGAACCCTGCCGTATCTCATCTCCGGGCTTGGGATTTTCGGCCTGGCCGCGGGCGCATACTATGCCTATAAGAACAGCAAGCTCCATCCAGCCATTCTCCTCTTCATGATCTTTTTCATCAGCTCCGTGCTCATGATTTTGTACTTGAATTTCTCCGACGGCACGCGCCCGGATCCCAATAATCCCGGCCAGCTCATCCAGCTGGAGGTCAGGGAGCGCGATTATTTCTATACGCCGGCTTTCGTCGTGTTCGCCGTTATGATAGGCACGGGCATGTCGGGCCTGATGTATCTGCTGGGTAACGGGATTCGATATTCGAAGGATAACAGCCGAAACTGGCTCAAATACTCTGTCTTCGGCGTTGTGGGCCTGGTCCTGCTGCTGATGCCGCTCAATCCGGCCAGGGCGCATTATAATATTCACAACCGGGCCAAGGATTATGCTCCCGCCGACTACGCCTACAACATCTTGAATTCCTGCAAGCCCAACTCCATCATCTTCACCAACGGCGACAACGACACTTTTCCTCTCTGGTACCTGCAGGAGGTGGAACGGGTCCGCAAAGATGTCAGGATTGTCAACTTAAGCCTGCTCAACACCGATTGGTATATCCTGCAGTTGAAACACCAGATGGGGATCAAGGTGGAACTCGAGGACGAGCAGATCTCCTGGATACCCGCCGGCCGCAGGGGCTCTATCATATATTATCGCCCCGACAAAAAATACTACGACAAGGTTAGGAAACAATGGCGTTACCTGACCGCCGAACAGGATCCCCGCAGCGGGCAAGTCATCAGGGTCCAGGACCAGATGATCGAGCAGATCGTGATATCGAACCTCGATCAGGCGCCGGTCTATTTCTCCGGCTCGGTGCCAACGTCGAACCGCTGGAGCTTATCCGAGCGACTCATACGAAAGGGGATCGTGCTCGAGGTCGACCCCGATACATCCAAGCCCCGGCTCGATATCCCGGCTACCGATTCGCTCATCACGGAGGTTTATAAGTATAGGGGTCTCGACGACGTCGATGCGTTCAAAGATGAAAACAATGTGGGTTTGACCACCACTTTTCCCGAGAGGTTTTCGGAATTAGCCGATACTTATGTCAAGGCCGGAGACACCACCCGCGCCCTCGAAATTCTCTGGATGAGCGTCAAGAGACTCCCCTTCTATCACCAAACCTACATGGATATGCAGGATATTTACAAAGCCCTCGGTGATTCGGCCATGGTCGATTCAGTTCAGGCGCTGGGGATTGCCAATCTCAAGGCGGCGGCGGACGCCTGGCCGATGGTCATATTATATCATCAATTCCTCGGGGTGCTCTATTTCCACGCCAACGATCTCGACAGAGCCCTGGAGCGCTATAAAATCGCTTATGAGCTTCAGCCGAATAACGCCATCGCTTTCAGGCTTTACCGCGACCTGAGTTACCACATGGGTAAATACGAAAAGGCCCGCGAACTGATGGTCGATTGGACCAACCGCCACCCCGAGGACATGGAGATACGAAATCAATTGAATCGAATGCCAAGGTAGGAAAATCTCTAATTCCTCGCCCCAATTTCAATCATTCAGGGGCCCAATCTGTTGGGCCCCTTTATGTTGCCTGGGTCGGCAGGAAATTGCAAGCACGCGAAATTGGAGTCAAAATCGGGTTGACGATTCACGAATTTGCTCATATGTATAGGCCATGCAACTTGACGTTAACCAGAGCATATTAATAGTGGTCGGGACCGACCTGGAGCCGGAGGAATCCGATCGCCCCCTGGCCTACAGGCTCAAAGCGGCTATCGAGGCATCTCCTGACTTTGGAAATCACCCCTTTAGAAAGTGCCTCGTGATTACCGATACGCTCTACCGTCATGATAAAATTATCCAGGTTTGCCCGACGGTCGCTGTCGGCGGACCCGGCGTTAACGCTGTCTCAAATGAGCTGGTCGAGAAACTTCCGGTTTATCTCTCCAAGGACAACCGGTATTTTATCCAGCTCAATAAGGATTTCGCCGATTCCAAAATTGCCATCTGGGGAATGGACCGCGATTCGACATCGGAGGCGATGGAGATGTTCATTGCCAACGGCATCATGGACGATTTCCTGAAGAAGATATGGAAATAACATAGCCGGTTTTCCCCGATGTTGAATTCGCTGATTTTCGTTTTTCTCTGCCTGGTATGGGGATCGACCTGGCTGGCCATAAAGATCGGCCTGGAGGGTTCGCCACCATTTCTGGGCGCAGGTTTTAGGTTCGCCATAGCGGCCGCCTTCCTCTTCGCACTCTCGGCTCTCACCGGCAAACTCAATTTCACATTTGACGGCAAGATACGAAAAGTGGTGGTTGCCGCGTTCATGATCTATCCCATTCCATATGGCCTGGTCTATTGGGGAACTCAATATGTCGAATCGGGAATGGCGGCGGTTCTCTTTGCCACCATGCCGTTTTTCGTAGCCGTCCTGGCGCATCTTTTTATCGAGGGTGAACGGCTGACAATTCCGAAAGTCCTCGGCATGGTAATAGGCTTCGGCGGAATCTTGCTGATTTTCGCCGATAACCTTGGCGCCAAAGGCCTGATTGGAATCCTCGGCATGGCCGCCGTCAGCATCTCGTCGTTCTTTTCGGCCGCCGGCACGGTATATTCCAAGAGGCATTTTCATGACATCGATCCCGTGTCGATGACGGCATTCCAGTCTTTTATCGGCGCCATTGCGCTTTCATCATTGGGATTCGCATTCGAATCCATTTCGCAATATCGCTTTGATATCAGGACGGTCGGTTCGCTCTTTTACCTCGGGATTTTTGGCACCTCGCTGACTTTCACCCTGTATTTTTTCGTCTTGAAAAGAATGGAAACAACCAAGCTTTCCACGATCGCCTTTATCACGCCGGTGATGGCCCTGATCTTGGGCAGCGTTGCTTACGGTGAATCATTTGACATCCTCAGTATCGTGGGAAGCATCATGGTTGTGGCCGGCGTGTTCACGGTAGTCATGGGAGATACACTTTTCAAGCGGCGGCCAGCGACAGTCGCACCAGTCAATTAGGAATGATTCTGTCGCGTCCCGCCCGATCACCAATCATACCCGATTTCGAGGTAGAAAGCGTCCAGGCCCTTGTCGGTCCGGCCATACCACCCCTGTATTGGCCCGACAGGCGTTCTGAGCCCCATACCTATGCCGCCGCCGTGCCGAAGCTGCGAGAATTTCATGCTTTCCAGCTTGCTCCAGATATCGCCGATATTGTAACGGGCCATGATATAGAACCTGTCCCCGATTTTATTCCTCAGCTCGATTGCGCCTTGAATTGTCTTGTCCCCCAGAAATTCATCCTTGTGCAGCCCCAGGAAACTGCCCAAACCGCCGAGCGAGAATTCATCGAAATACGGCATGATGCTGCTGGAGGCCCCCGCCAATAGTCGGGGATGGAAATTGAGCCTTTTTGTCAGGCGGTAATGGGCCTCGATCGACGTGACAACGCGGGTATAGGCGGTTTTCTCGTCGCGCGTGTCGCTGGCAAATTGCAGCTCGAAATAATGATACTTGCCTGTCTCCGGGAACGATATGGCATCCCGTGTGTCGACAACCGACCTGACTCCCAGCGCTAACTTGTTAAACGCCCGTCTGTCGGCCTGTCCCGGCTCGCTCCACTCGATATGCCTGATGAGGCCGAGGAGATAGATTGTTCCCAGCTGCGGAATCTGCCGGCCGGGAGTCAGTTCGGCCCCGTGCGATTTCAACTTATAGTAGCCGAAATATTCATGGTTTATATATTGATTGCGCTTCAACTCGGTGTAATCGATCGAGGCCAAATTCGTAAAGAGCGTCTTGAATAACCTGTCGGATTGTACATGAAGCGCCAGGCTGCGCTTTTTCTCGCCTATGACGGTCGAAAGATATATCTCCTGCCCGCCGCCCAAAACGTTATCCGCCACCAAGTCGACAAAAGCCATCGATTTATATTCCAGATCGAACCTGGCGCCACCCCTGACATAATTATATGGCTTTTCCACGACCTTAACGGCCAGCTTGATTCCGGATGATTCCGGCAGGGCGATCAACTTGGCGGTCTCGAAAAGCCCCGTGCCATAGAGGTCGTCGATGGCCCGCGCTCCCTTCTCGCGCACGAAGATGTCGCCACTCTTGAACGGGATATGTCGAAGGATAGCCCATCTGCGAGTTCTTTTTGCCCCCTCGATACTGATATCGTTTATCCGGCCTTCATCGACTTGAAAATGGAGGGTGCCGTCGGCCTGATCGAATACGGTTGCGACCCTCACCAGGCTGAAGCCGCTCCTGATATATAAATCCTCGATACGTTTGCGGTCTTCGGCGATGGTTCTCGTGTTCAAGACCATGCCGGCCCTCATCTCCACCAGACCGTACAATTCGCTATTCTCAAAAAGCGTTATCCCCTCTAATTTAACTGCGTCGACCCGGGGGTTGTCTTTCAGGTGATAGACTATGGAGCAGGCCGAGGTCTCGGGCAAGACCTCCGCCCAGGCCTCCGATAAATAACCCGATTCGAATGCCCTCTTGAGGTTGTCCTCTATCGAGCTTGGGGTCATCGTCCCGGATTGCCTGAAACGCGAGGCAAAGAAGGTTCTGGGCATATTGGACAGGTCGCAGATTTCGCTCCGAGCGACTTCGAATTCCGGCGTTTCCCCGTCTTTGCGAGATTTAGCCTCCAACATCATTTTTATGGCCGGAATCGAGGCCTTGGCGGCGGCCTCTCCAACCTTTATGAGGCTGTCGATCCTGGAAAAATCGGTATTGGTCAATCCGGTCAGGTCGGGGGTGATGACCAGGTCGGCCTGAGCCAATGATTCAAGTTTCCTGTCCATTGTCATGATAGTCGTGGTCTGATCGGCGATATCGACAATGTCCCCGATTCGCGAGGCCGGCCGCAGTTCGGATGTCATATTAACCGCCACCACCGGATAAACCCCGGCCTCCTTCACGATGTCGGTCGGTATCGGATCCACCAGGCCGCCGTCAACAAGCAGCTTGCCATTCATCTCCACAGGCGTGAAAGCCACCGGGATAGCCATGCTGGCGCGCATGGCCTCGCCCAGGTTGCCGGAGGACAGGACAACGCGGCTGCCGGTCAAAAGGTCGGTGCAGACTATTCTTATCGGTGGATTGAGGTAATCGAAGCTGATATTGGGCCGGATGCCGGCCCGCGAAGTGAGACTCTCGAGCAATTGATTGAGCTTCTGGGCCGATGTCATGGCTATGGGGATAACCGGTTTCCAACCCTGAAAGCGTATTGCAAACAGGCTCTTCTCCGACTGCCCTTTCTGCGTTGTCAGCAGAGATTTTCGAAGCGGGCTTTGAGAGAGAATCTCACCCCAATTTACCCTGTAAGCAATATCTTCTATTTCCTCGGGGCTATAGCCGCAGGCGTAAAGGCCTCCCACGATTCCGCCCATCGAGACGCCGGAAATGAAATTTACCTTGATGCCCTCGTGGTTGAGGGCCTTGAGCACGCCGATCAGGGCCAGGCCGCGCGCTCCGCCTCCTGATACCGCCAGGCCCACCCCGGGCTCGGCGCCGTAATCGGCCTGCGACAGAGTTGTTTCCAGTGGACTGAGATGCGGTCTTATTATTATCTTCTCCGATGGAAAATCACTGGCGGGTAGGGACGATGCGCGGACAAGAAGCAGTATGGGTAATAAGCGCGCGATTTCCCGCATCATCGTCATGGCGCTAAGTTAAGGGATAGAGGCCGGCAAATCAAGGGCATGACACAAAGCGAAATTAAAAAGGCAGCCTCACTGGCCCATTCCAAATACCGCAAGAAGCATGGGCTGTTTCTGGTCGAGGGGATCCATTCCGTGACCGAGCTCCTTAAATCGGGGTGGCAGACCGAATCGCTTATCGTCGCGGCCGAGGCTGAACAAAATGCCCAGGTGGCCGCACTCCTCGGCCTTGCCAGGGGCAGGCGCCTGATAATTCACAAAGTGACCAGGAAGATATTCGAACATATCGCCGCCACCGAGTCGCCCCGGGAAATCATGGCCGTGGCTCGGATCCCCGAAAGTGAACTGCCGAAAGTGGCCTCGAAGCCCAGGATATTGATAGCCGATCAGATAGCGGACCCGGGGAATCTGGGGACGATCATTCGCAGCGCCCGGGCATTCGGATTTGATGGAATCATCTCAACCGCCGGATCGGCTGACATTTATAATCCCAAAGTGGTTCGCGCCACGCAGGGCGCCCTATTCCATGTCACCCAAGCCGAACACGCCACGGCCCGGGAAATCATCTCCACTGTCAAACCAACCCATAAGTTTTACTCCCTCGTTCCGCACGGGGGAGAGGACCCTGTATCGCTCAGGCCGGCCGCCAGGTTCGCCCTGATCGTGGGCGCGGAGGCCGCCGGAGTCAGCCCCGAATTGGCCGCGGTTTCCGATCTCAGGCTGACCATCCCGATGCCCGGAGGCGCGGAATCGTTGAACGCCGCCGTATCGGCCGCAATCGCCATGTACGCGTTTTCCCGCAAGTAAAATCGCCCAACTTATTATGGGATGCCGCCCGGCGACCGCGATTTTCGGAACTAATTGATAATGATATTTAGTTTTAATTCCGTAATCGATGATGCGGTGTGAGTTTGCCACCCTTATTATGCGATCGTCTTTCAAATTAAGATCAAAAATGTATTGTCGATAAACCATCCACAGCAGTTCCCTGAAGGAGGCATTATGCTGTCCAGAATTACGGTAGTATTATTGGGGATTTTGTTTCTGCTTCCAGCGGCAGGTCGCTCAACCATCCACGACATATCGATTAGCGGCAACGATTTCATACCGGGAGGCACGAGCATAGCGCAAGGCGACTCCGTTCGCTGGACCAACAATGACGGGGTGCCCCATACCAGCACCAGCGATAATGGGTTCTGGAGCTCCCCGACACTGGGTTTCGGGCAAACTTACATGCGCGCATTCAACAGCCCCGGCTCCTTTCCATATCACTGCGCTATCCACCTCTCGATGCGGGATACTATCACCGTGGTGGCGCCGGCCGATGTCGAGATCAGTATCGGCGATAACTTCTTCGATCCGCAGGTGGTGCAGATCAATGTCGGCGAGTCTGTGCGCTGGACCAACAATGGCGCCATGAATCATACCGCCACGGCGTTCGATGCTGCTTTCGACTCCGGGGACCTCATTCCCGGGGCCACCTTTACCTTCACTTTCAATCAAGAGGGGGTCCACGACTATGAATGCATATTTCACGCCGGTATGCTGGGCACTATCATTGTTGGAAGACCCGATTCCGTGGCGATGGATATTCGGATCGCAGGCATGGAATTCTTGCCCGCCATCGCCTCCGTCATGGTCGGCCAGTACGTTCGCTGGATAAATTTCGACCCCACGGCGCATACCGCCACGGATACCTCGGCCAGCCTCTGGGATTCCGGAGCCCTGGAACCGGGCGACGTTTTCATCCTGCAGGCCAACAGCATAGGCTCCTTCGAATATATCTGCTCCTTCCATCCCGGGATGGCCGGGACGCTGAATGTCTCGCCGGTGATAGATTACATGGTTGATATCGGCGACAATTTCTTCAGCCCCGCGGTGTTGCAGGTTCAGCCCGGCCAAACCGTCCAGTGGATGAATAACGGAATCCGCGTCCATACCACCACGTCCGATATCGGCCTCTGGGATTCCGACAGCCTGGACCCCGGCCAGACGTTCTATTTCGCGTTCGCCAACGAGGGAGTGTTTCACTACCACTGTGACATGCATCCTCTTGTCATGACAGGCGCCATAGTTGTAGGCCGCCCCGACAGTGTGGCCTACGATATCGGGATTGTCGACAACGATTTCGATCCCGCCACGCTCAGCGTCACGATGGGAGAAAATGTAAGATGGCTCAATTTCGGCGCCATGCAGCATACCACCACCGATACGTCATCCAATGCCTGGGATTCGGGGACACTCGATCCCGGTGATTTCTTCATATATCATGCCGGTACGCCTGGCGATTTCAACTACATATGCACCATCCACCCCGGCATGGATGGTAACTTGACAGTGCAGGATACGGCCACCGGCGGTGTCTGTATCTACGTTCCCGGCGATATTAACGGGAGCGGCTCACCCAACGGCATCGATGTCACATACGGAGTTGCCTATTTGAAAGGCAGTACTCCGCCACCGATCGATTGCAGCCCGCCATGTACGGGGGTTCCCGACCCCTTTTATGCCGCCGGCGATGTCAACGGCACTTGCGGCTTCAACGGCATAGATATCACGTATTATGTGGCGTACTTGAAGAGCCTGCAGCCGTCGCTGTTGTACTGCGCCACCTGCCCGCCGGCTGCGTCGGGCAGAGCCAGCCGTTAGCTTAGACTGAGCGCATAAATTAGCATCGGAATTTCATGCCGCGAGCCATTTGGCTCGCGGCATTTGCATTGTTGAATGTAGACGCGCTTTTTATTATTTTCCGCACAAGACAGAGAGGGACTCAGTTATTTGATTCGATGGAGGCATGGTGCTATCGTTTGATTTTCAATTACCGACGAAGATATACTTTGGACCAGGCAAAATCAACATGCTGGCCAAATATATCAAGCCATTCGGCAAGAAACCCCTGATCGTCACCGGCCAATCGTCCATGCGACGGCTCGGCGTCCTGGACAAGATCACAGGCTTCCTGAAAAAAGCCGGCATCGACGGGGTCGTCTTCGAGGGTATCGAGCCCAATCCCCGGCATACCACTTGCGATAAGGCCGCCGCGCTCGCCCGCCGCGAGGGATGCGATATGATTATCGGCCTCGGTGGGGGCTCGGCCATGGACGCCGCCAAGGGGATCGCCATAACCGCCAAAACCGGCTGCTCGGTCTGGGATTATGTCTATACCGGGCCGGAGAAACCCCAAAGGAAAATCACCGAGGCTCTGCCGATCATCCTTATCCCCACGGTGGCTGCCACCGGAAGCGAGGCCGATTCCGGCGGTATCATCTCCAATTGGGAGACGAAGGAAAAAACCGGTATCTGGGGAGAAGCCTTATTTCCCAGGGTGTCAATAGTCGATCCCGAGTTGACCTTCTCCTGCCCGCCAGATTACACTGCCGACGGCGGAGTTGACATCATCTCGCACGTAATTGAAAGCTATTTCACCGGCACCTCCGAGGCTTACCTCCAGGACCGCTTCTCCGAGTCGGTGATCCGGACTGTCATCAAATACCTGCCGCGAGCTATCGAGAACGGGAACGACATCGAGGCCCGAATGCATCTCTCGTGGTGTTCGACCGTGGCGCTCTCGGGCCTGATCAATTCCGGCCGCGGCGGCTCGTATCCGCTCCACGCCCTGGAGCATGTCGTCAGCGCCCATTATGATATCAGCCACGGCCGCGGTCTGGCGCTCCTGCTGCCGGCCCTCATGGAATACACCATGCCGGCGCGTCCCGAGAAATACGCCGAGATGGGCGAAAACGTCTTTGGCTTGCGAAATGATGGAAAAGATATCGAGTCCGCCGCCCGCGCCGGTATCGAGGCCATGAAAAAGTGGCTGGCCTCGATCGATCGCCTGCTGACGTTCCGCGACCTGGGTATCGACAATTCCAAATTTGAGGTCATGGCCGACGATGTCGTACGCCTTTACATGCGCGACAAAGATCATCTTGTCAATCCACGCTCGATCGACCGGGCCGGGGTATTGGAGATTTTTAGGAAGACACTGTAGATACTGTAGCCGGGGCCGCGCCGAAAGCGCACGAATCCCGCGGCGGCCCTCTAGCTTCGCCGTTTAAGAATAACATATATCATAATATCCGCCACTGACAGCCACTGTCAGTGCGTTTAAAATATAATCCCGAATCACAAAAATAATTTTTGGCCCGAAAACACGAATATCCTTGACTCCCGTATAATAGACTCCAATATTTCTCTTGGGCATACATCGGCTATTTTAAGGACAATATATGCATTGTCACCCCTCCCATCGACGAAACTCGAGGCTCCTACGGAGAGCCCGGCCGCCCCCCGTCTGCCAGCGAGGACTGGTGAAATTTGATTTGTCTGATTTATCTGTAACATGAGTCGTTGTGGTCAACTGTGGAATATTTCGTGGAAGGAGATCAGATATGTTTAAGAGGGCACTGCTGGTAGTATTGGCGATTTCAGCATGTTTAGCGATTTATCTAATAAAAATCGGATATGCTCAAACGCCGGCTGCTTTTTGGGGATATATTCATTACCATGGTCCGGGATGTCACTGCGTAAACTTACCCTATCACGCCGTTAGCATAACGAAAGATGGCGAAATACCTAACTATCACCGAATTAAATGCAGCGGTACGAGCCCTGGTTACAATACTCTGGGATATACTTTCACAGCAGGATACTATACTTTTTCCGTACCCGATCTTACTGATTCCGGTTGCAGGCGAAGTCAAATACAGCGCGTTTACTACAATGGTATCGGGAGCATGCAGGTCGATTTGACCTTGTATGCTGAATATGAAGACAGCAATCCGCCGTCCGGACCTTAATTCTCTCGCAAATTGCTGTGGGGCGCCGGATGCAATGCCGGCGCTATATAACTAGATAGCGTTATGGCCGAATATTGAAGGGACCTAGCGCCATTACCAGGGGAATATACGGAGGTTTTATGTCAAGCCGCATCTTATATATTTTGATATTAATGTCATTTATCAGTCCGGCTCTCGGCCAGGCCCCGCAGATAGTCCCCGGCTGGCCGCATGTAACCGACCCATTAACCTGGAACTTATATCAAACACCTCGCTTGTATCTTCAACCAGATCCGCCTCAAGACGCACTTTTTTTTAACGGAGTATCCGGGGATATCGACAAGTTTCGTTTTGACGCCAACCAATTCCCGGGATGGCCATTGATTGTTGATTCTGCATTGTTCATTCTCACCAGTCCGATTATTGTCGATCTCGACCACGACGGCCGAATGGAGGTGGTGACCAGCGCCTTCTGCCGCGATGTCTATCATGATTTGCTAATTGTCGTGGATGATAACGGCGCAATCATGCCCGGATTCCCGATACTTTCCACCGCCATGCCGGCGTCTCTAAATGTTTTTGATTTCGATAATGATGGCGAATATGAGATCTTGAGATATACCATTCTCGACGACATGATTCATTGCTTCGACCGTTTCGGAAACTACAAACCCGGCTGGCCGATCCAGGGGGCTAGCGAGCTCGACGGGTATAACGCTCTTGGCTCGGGCGGCGCTGTGGGAGACCTGGATCTGGATGGCTACAATGAGTACATCCTGATGGGGCTGTATCACATCTACGCATACCGCTACGACGGCTCTGTCCAAGCTGGTTTCCCGATAGTGGTCCAGGACAGCACAACCTGGTGTTTTACTAACGGGTGGGTCTGGCCCCCAATCCTGGCCGATCTCGACCAGGATAATTACCTGGAAATAGTTGTAGCCGGCGAAAACTGGTGCGAGGAGATACCTCCTCGATTTATAAGTTTCATCAGCATCTATGAACATGACGGTGCACTCAAGAATGGCTGGCCCATTTATTATTATGACCAGTTGATTCTCCAGACACCATTGCCCTGCGACATTGACGACGACGGCGATTTCGAACTCGGATTTCAAACCTCGTATAATTTGAATTTCATTGATTTGCAGGGAAGTCCCTTGCCCGGCTGGCCGATTACAGTCACTACGCCCCGGGGCACTCTGATGCAATCCGTCTCGGACCTGATATTGCTGGATATCGACGGCGACAACGACCGGGAAATCTTCACGGATAACAACGTGCAATATGATTCTTTGGGGCCAGACTCTACTTACCTGGGGCACGGGCTCTTATGCGGCTTTGACCATCTGGGACAATATCTCCCTGGCTTTCCCATAGTTATTGGGGGTAACATATTTTCCAGGCCCCCCAATTTTGGCTATGACCCCGTTACGCATCGGGTGTATATGACCATTTATACTATATTTTTCAATCCGAATAATCCTGGTTCTGAAACAAGCTATGTCGAGCTTTACGTCTTTCCCGATTCCACCGGCCCGCCCAACCAGTGGCCTATGATGTCACATGACCTCCTGCAGACCCGTAATTACAATTTCGTGGACCGGGTAACTTCTATCGAGGACGACGGCGTGGAGATTCTGCCCAAAAGCCCGATACTCAGGCAGAATTATCCCAACCCGTTCAATTTCAGCACCATCATAGAATTTACTCTGCCCAAAGAACAACAGGTCTCCCTGAGCATATTTGATATGCTGGGTAGAAAAGTGGTCGATATCTATGACGAGGTGCTAACTCAAGGTACCCACCGATACCGGCTCAACACGGATATGCCCAGTGGGATCTATCTTTGCAGGCTCAAGACGGAGACTACCAGTATCACAAGAAAGATGGCATTGGTGAAATAGGTTTCCGCCCGATTATCTCCAAACTTGCGTATTTGGCCATGATATTCTTCTGGCCGGCGCGTTCGAATTTAATTGTGAGTATGCCTTAGTCCATTATTACTATTTTCTTCCCCCTAACACTTGTTTCTCGCCTCCCATCGTTTATATTACCCGCCCATGTCAGAATACAAATACCTGAAAGACCTGAACGAACGCCAGCGTCAGGCCGTGGAGCAGCTCCAGGGTCCAGTCCTGGTCATCGCCGGAGCCGGTTCCGGCAAGACGCGCGTCATTACGTACAGAATAGCCCACCTGATCGCATCCGGCACAGCCACGCCTGACCAGGTCCTGGCCGTGACTTTCACCAACAAGGCCGCCGGCGAGATGAAACAGCGCGTGGTCGACCTTCTCGGCCCATTTGCATGGAAAGTTTGGGTATCGACTTTTCATTCGTTCTGCGCCCGTGTCCTGCGCGCCCACGCCGAGGCCCTGGGGCACAGAAAAGCTTTCTCCATCTACGACGAGGCCGAATCGCTGGCGCTAATCAAGCGCATCTACAAAGACAAAGGCATACCAGATTCACAGCCCTCATTCGGCGCGACGCAAAACGAAATTTCGCGCGCCAAGGAAAAACTGATCGGCCCCGAGGAGTTCGCCGAGAACACCGGCAACTTTGTTCAGCGCAACGTGGCCATTATCTATCGCGAGTACCAACGGCGGCTTGTCGCCAACAATGCTATGGATTTCGATGACCTCCTCATGAAGGCGGTCGAGCTTTTCCAAAACCGGCCCGATATCCTCGAGTACTATCGTGAGAAATTCCACTACGTCCTTGTCGACGAGTACCAGGACACCAACCATGCCCAGTACAGGCTGGTCAATCTCCTGGCCGGAACGCGTCGCAATCTCTGCGTCGTCGGTGACGATGATCAGTCGATCTACGCCTGGCGCGGCGCCGATATCGCCAACATCCTCGATTTCGAGAAAGACTACCCCGATTGCAGAATCGTCAAGCTCGAGGAGAACTACCGCTCTACGCAGATTATCCTCGATGCCGCCTGGCAGGTGGTCTCGAAGAATGCCGGGCGCAGGCCCAAGAAACTCTTCACGCGGCGCGACGGCGGCGACAAAATCACGCTGCTCCTCGCCGGCGATGAGCGCGATGAGGCCGAAGCCATCGTCGAAAAAATCCGCCTGGGGCTGATCTACGACAAATCACCGTCGGATTTCGCCGTGCTCTACCGCACTAACGCCCAGTCGCGTGTCATCGAGGACGCCCTGCGCTATCGAGGCATTCCTTATGCCATCGTGGGCGGGGTCCGATTCTACGAGCGGGCCGAGGTCAAAGACGTCCTGGCTTACTTGCGCCTGCTGGTCAATCCCGCCGACAACCAGGCCCTGCTTCGTATCATCAACGTGCCCCGCCGCGGTGTGGGGAAAACCAGTGTGCAGAAGATCGAGCGCCTGGCCGCCGAGCGCGGCATCTCGATTATGGAGGCTTTGACTCATCCGCTTGAGTCACTGGGCATCAAAGGGAAAGCCAAGACCGAAATTGAGAAGCTCCTTCAGATCTTCATCGATCTTGTGCCCGAAGTCGATAAGCTTCCGCCGCATGAGATCGCGCCTACGCTCATCACGCGGACCGGCTACCTGCGCGCGCTCGAGGACGAGGCCACGCCGGAGGCCGACGTCCGTGCCGACAACGTCAAGGAGGTGGTGGCCGGCATCAAAGAATACAGCGATCGGATGAGCGAACTTAATGAAACTGCCACTCTGGCTGGCTTTCTGGAGGAGGTTTCGCTCCTCACCGATGTCGATGTTTGGGACAAATCAGCCCCGAGTGTCACGCTCATGACCCTGCATGCCGCCAAGGGCTTGGAGTTTGATACCGTTTTCCTGGCGGGTCTGGAGGACGGCCTTTTTCCCCTGATGCGCTCTTTCGAGGAAAAAGCCGATTTGGAGGAGGAGCGACGCCTCTGTTACGTGGGGATGACACGCGCCAAGAGCAAACTGTTCCTCTCGATGGCCGGGTACCGGCGACGCTGGGGCGATTTCACCGGTGGGCCCTCGATGTTTCTGCGTGAGGTCCCCGAGGATTTGGTCGAAACTGAGCGATTCAACTATTGGCAGGATATCTCCAGCAAAAAGCTCTCGCAGCAAGTTGCCGAGCAGCGCCATTCAAAATCGCGTCGCGGGCGTGATGAGAGTGGCTCCCAACTTGAGCATTTCGAATATGAGGATTTGCTTCCGGTTGGTACCGCCGTCCTGCACGACAAGTTCGGCCGCGGCCTGGTGGTCGATCGCGAGGGCGCCGGCGAAAACCTCATGCTGACCATCAAATTCGAACGCGCCGGCCAGAAGAAA
>Ga0154764_1013_pt2 | contig 20194 bp, 16 predicted proteins | sample Rifle2008BG16ft_FD_105772 | JGI IMG/M metagenome (GOLD analysis project Ga0154764, IMG submission 105772) | candidate division Zixibacteria bacterium RBG_16_53_22
CCGCGGGGCCGACGCCCGAAGGGGCGAGAAACCCCTCACCACAAATGCCGGCCCTCCCTGCCAGGCACCTGTCAATGCCGAGCTAATTCCCGTCAGGGGCGCCGCCGGGGTTTCCGCTCTCGGCCGCCAGGCCGAGGGCCGGCCCCGCGGGGTCCGGGGGATACGGTATTATTTGCCGATATACTTCTCGGGTTCCTTATCGAATTTCTGCTTGCAGGACAAATTACAGAAAAAGAAGGTCTGGCCCTTGTACTCCGACTTTCCGGCCGCCTTGTTTTCGTCAATCCGCATTTTGCAGACAGGATCGATTACCATTGTACTCCTCGCATTATTTCCTGATCAGCCTCGCCCGTTTAAGGCGAAGAGAATTGGTCACCACGAATACCGACGAGAATGCCATGGCGGCCGAGGCTATCATGGGATTCAGAAGCCCCGCCTTACCCATAAACGGATACAGCAGTCCGGCAGCAATCGGTATTCCTACTATATTATAAATAAATGCCCAGAATAGATTCCATTTTATGGTACGAAGCGTTTTCTGTGAAAGCTCGATAGCCTTGATCACTCCGGATAGCTCACCGCTTATCAGGGTGATATCGGACGCCTCCAGTGCCACGTCAGTGCCAGATCCGACCGCAATCCCGATATCAGCTTGCGCCAGCGCGATCGCATCATTGATCCCATCACCGACCATGGCCACAACTCGGCCCTGGGCCTGGAGTCTTTTTATCTCCTGCGCCTTGTTTTCGGGGAGCACCTCGGCCAATACCCGCTTTATCCCGACTTTCGCGGCCACTACATTGGCCGTGTTCTTATTATCGCCGGTGATCATAGCCACCTCGAGCCCCTTCGATTTGAGGCCGGTTATAACAGCCGGGGCATCCGGCTTGATCATGTCGGAGACAGCCACGATACCCCCGATCCGGTTGTCGACAGCCAGGAACATCGGCGTCTTCCCCTCGATTGCCAGCCGCTCGAAATCAGCCATAATCGAGGTGGTATCGACATTTCGATCGGCCATCAACCCGGCATTGCCCATTATAACTCGTTTGCCATCGACATCGCCCTCGATTCCATGGCCCGGGATGGCCCTGAAATTCACAGGCTCGACAAGCTTGACACCTTTCTTGGTTGCCTCGCTGATTATGGCCTCGCCAAGTGAATGCTCTGAATTTCTCTCGAGTGAACCGGCGTAGAAAAGCGCCTGCTCTCGCGACAAACTCTCGCCGCCGATAATGTCTGTGATCTCGGGTTTGCCTCTTGTTATCGTTCCGGTCTTATCGAAAACTATCATGTCGATGCGCCCGGCGTTCTCGAGGCTTTCTCCACCCTTGATGAGGATGCCGTTTTCGGCGCCGAGACCCGTGCCAACCATGATAGCGGTGGGAGTGGCCAGACCGAGCGCACATGGGCAAGCGATTATCAAAACCGCAACCATGTTCAGGAGAGCCAGGGTCAGAGCGGGACTGGGGCCGAACGTCATCCAAACTATGAAAGTGACCAGCGCCAATAGGATAACAATTGGTACAAATACGCCGGCGATCTTATCGGCAACTCGTTGTATGGGGGCCTTGCTCCCTTGTGCCTCCTGAACCAACCTGATTATCTGGGCCAGGGCCGTATCCTCGCCCACTTTTAAGGCCTCGAACTTGAAACTCCCTGTCTTGTTGAAAGTGGCCCCGATAACCTCATCGCCCACACCCTTCTCGATCGGCATGCTCTCACCGGTCAGCATGGATTCGTCGACGCTCGAGTACCCCTCTATTATCCTGCCATCCACGGGGATTTTCTCGCCTGGCCGCACCAGGACGATATCGCCGACCTTGACTTGGGCGATGTCGATATCGACGCTCTGGCCATCCTTGATAACGCGGGCGGTCCTGGCCTGCAAGCCGATCAGTTTGCGGATAGCATCGGAGGTCCGGCCTTTGGCCCGGGCCTCCAGCAGACGGCCGAGCAATATCAGAGTGATAATGACCGCCGCCGTATCAAAATAAACAACTGGCTCGATCCCGGCTTCTACGAAAAGTCGGGGGTAGAAAGTGGCCGCAGCGCTGTAGAGGAAGGCTGCCGCCGTGCCAACCGCGATCAGCGTATTCATGTCGGCGGAACGATGTTTGAGAGCCAACCAGAATCCTCGGTAGAATTGCGACCCCGCCCAGAAGACGACCGGCAAGGTCAGGATAAATTGCAGATAATTAGCGGCCATATGCGGGAACGCGCCCGAGAGCATCACCAGCATTATCAGCCCTGAGAGTGTGGCCGAGGCGATGAATTTGACTGTCAGGGCTCGCAGCACCTTTTCGCGATGCTCTCGCTCGAAATCGGCCGCCCGCTCGGATGATATATCGAGTACCTTATAGCCGGTACTTTCGACCACCCTTTTTAAGTCCGAATAGCTTATGTCAGGGAGATGGGTCACAAAGGCTCGTTCGCTTCCAAAATTAACCGCCGCATCCACCACCCCCTCAGTATGCCGAAGACCATTTTCTATCTTGGCGACACACGAGGCACAACTCATACCGCTAATGGCCAGCTCCGTCTTCTCTAAGGGGGTATCAAATCCGGCCAAGTTCAAGGCCTGAATTATCTTAGTCGAATCGGTCTTTTCGGAATCGTATTTCATTATGACAAATTCCGAATCGGCGTTGGCCGTGACATCGGACACACCCGGCATGTCGCCGAGGAATTTCTCGATTCTCCGCGCGACCGACATATCGCTTAAGCCGACAACCGGAATAGCCATATCGAGATATCGGCCTTTTTTTCTGCCCAGCCCATTCGCAGTTAAATGCGACACCCCACTGTCTTGCGCTTTCAAGTAACGTTCCGGGTCTTCCTTGAAATTCTTAAGACACGACTCGGCGCAAAAATAGAAGTCTCCACCTTTATATTTTGTCTTGAATTCCGCGGTCTCGGGGTCGACTTCCATGCCGCAGACCGGGTCTATAACTGTCATTAAGATCACTCCCTTAGAATGCCAAATATCCCATACGGGCTCAATTCTCAGCCATTATAGCATAAAATACCCGACCCGGCCAATAGTTCCATGATGGATACCCGGCCGGGTCGGATCATGTCTCTAATTATATGAACTTATTTTTGTTCCCGCAGAAGAACCTCGACCTGGTCCACCAATCCGGCAAATAATTTCACAGTAGCGTTAACCGCCTCCGGCTGAGTCATATCGACCCCGGCCTTCTTCAAGAGCTCGACCGGGTAATCGCTTCCGCCGCATGCCAGAAGCTCCAGGTACCTTTCTCGGGCTTGCAGATCGCCGCTCAAGATATTGCGTGTTAGTGCCTGTGCGGCGGCGTAGCTGGTGGCATATTGGAAGACGTAATAGCTTCTATAGAAATGAGGTATTCTCAAACCTCCAAGGTTCTGCCAATCTTCCATAGCCAATTCCGGACCCCAGTATTTCTTGTAAAGGTCGCCGTAAATCTTCCTCATCGATTCTGCCGAAAGCGCCCCGCCCTGCTCCACGATATCGTGAATCGTCTTCTCGAATTCCGAAAACATGACCTGCGTATAGAAAGTCCCGATTATCTGCTCGATATAGAAGTTCAGCAGGTAGAGCTTTTGCCTCTTGTTGGTGGTGCTATTCAAGAGGTAGTTTATAAGGAGCGCCTCGTTGGCGGTGGAGGCCACCTCGGCCACGAACGTGGCGTAATCTTCATAGATATAAGGCTGTCCCTTATGCGTGTAAAAACTATGCATGGCATGCCCCATTTCATGCGCCACCGTGAAAAAGTTCTCGGTCGAATTGACATAATTCAGCAGCACATAGGGATGGGTCGAATAAGCTCCCCAGGAATAGGCCCCGCTCTGTTTCCCCTCCGTTTCGTAAACATCGACCCAGCCGGAGCCAAATCCCGTTTGCAGGTCGCTCAAGTACTGCGATCCCATCGGGGCAACTGCCTTCATGATAATCGCCATGGCCGAATCGTATGGGATTTCAATCTTGGCCTCCGGCGCGAATGGGACATTGAGGTCGTAAGGATAAATCTTTTCGAGCTTTAGGTGTTTCTTCTTCAACGCGGTCCATTTGTGAAGCGCTGGCAGGCTGGCATCGACAGTGGTTATCAGGTTTTCGAACACCGAGGATGGGATATTGTCGCCATCGAGATCGGATTCCAGCGTGGTTTCGTAGCCGCGCGCCTGGGCGTAAAACCAATCGGAATTGACACTGGCGGATAGCGTTGCCCCGAGAGTATTCACGTAATTGAGGTAGGCCTCGTTATAGGCCTTGCTGGCATCGCGCCTGACCCGCCTGTCGGTCGATTCCAGTATCTTATAATACCGCTCTTTGGTGAGCTTGATCTCCCTGCCCTTCTCATCCTTGATAGAGGGATACTCGATATCGGCGTTGTCGAGCATATCGAAGATGTTCGAGGGACCGCGCGTGGCGATACTCGAAAGCGCCAGAATCGCCTCTTCTTTCGGAGACAGGATATGAGATTTCAGGCGCATGATCTTATCGATATAGAATCCATAAAGCTTGAGGTTCTTGTCCGATGACAGGTAATTGTCCAGTGTCTGGTTAGGGATCGCGATAATCTCGGGCCGGATGAAGGCCGCCTTCTCGCCGAAATGCGCCGACAGGGTCGAAACCCGGTCCGCCAGAGCCTGGTATTCGGGAATGCGCGTATCCTCATCTTTTTTCATGTGAGCGTAGACAAAGAGTCGGTCGAGTAGACTGCTTAAGCTGTCGCGAAGTGAAAGGCATCGGTAAAGAGTCTCAGCCGATTCGCCGAGATGCCCCTGGAACTTGGCGATCTCTCCCATCTGCGTTTGCAGACGCGCGAAATCAGCCTCCCAAGCCAACGTATCGGGGTAGATATCATCGAGGCGCCATTTGTATTTGGCTTCGATATCGGCCCGCTGGGGAATTTTGGCGTTTTGGGCCGATGCCGCTGGCGCGACTATGGCGATAGCCAGGCTAAGCAGGACGGCGAACAAGGGCGACAGTTTCATTTATTACTCCTTTGAATGCAGTATCCTTCAGCCGGGACATGGATTAGTTAGAATACCAAGCGTGAGACGAAAATGTTTCGCCAATGTTGTTGATAGGCTTTGCCCGATCCTAATCCGAGGGCACTGGAATACCCGGCAACACTAAAATAAAGAGGAGGCCCAACCGATGGCCTCCCCGGTTGTGATGGGTGGTATGCCTGAAAAATCAGATAGCTATTGTTTCTTGCATGTCGAGATGCCAAGCATGGCATACGGCGGGCAGTATCCGCAAATCGCTGTGACCAGGGGTAGAAACCCCAATAGCGCCCAGGGAGATTTCGGTCCCCAGAATAAAAGCGAAATAATGAAGATACCTGCAATGATTCTGATTACCCGGTCGATAGAGCCAATGTTTGTTTTCATTTTTCCATCCTTTGCATCAAATGAGTTACGAACCGGTAAACTTTAACGATACGGGGAATAGTTTCTGAAAATGTAAATGATTTTCGAAAAAATATATTGGAGTTCGCGGTCAGAGCAAGTCGTCACGACTCGACTCTTACGAGCTCTGACTCGCGAGGCAAGTGTTGGCTAACAAGTTCGCAGGTCGAAACGCCTGTAGTTTCAACTTCTATTCTGCTTGCGAAGTTTAAGTGTTTTCGGAAAAATCGCGAAAGACGCTGGCCGGACGACTATTTTATTAATAGCATTTTCCGGGTGATCGCGTTTTGCCCGGCGGTCAAACGATAGAAGTAGGCGCCGGTTGAGACCGTTTCGCTGGCCTGATTCGTACCATTCCACTCGAAAGCATGCTCGCCTATCCCGAGAGGTCCGTCGCACAGCCGGCGCACCAGCCGGCCCTGGACATCATAGATATCAAGCCGAACCGTCTCCGGCGCCGGCAGATAGATCCGAATCGCGGTTGAGGAGTTGAACGGGTTGGGCGTGGCCTGGAACAGGTCGGCCGATTTTAAAGGCACCCCCTCCAAGGTCTGCGGCAACCGCGCCAGGATATCTCCAAGCTCATATATGAACCGCTCCATCTCGTGTTGCGTGCCGGTGGAGACCCGCAGATGCTGGCTCATGCCCCAGCCGGTCCTGACGTATATCTCGCGCTCGGCCAAGAGAATCCGCACGGTATCGGCATTGGTGCCGACATCGACCATGAAGAAGCTGGCCTCGGACGGGATATACGGCAGTCCCATCAGCGCGAACTGCCCGAAGCAGTATGATTTTGTCTGGGCCGCCAGTTGGACAGTCTGCGCGACGTGAGCCTGATCGCCGAGGGCAGCTCGGGCCGCCTCCAGGCATGGTCTCGAAACAGTCGCAATGTACTGATAACTCCTCATGGCATTGATATTGGCGCTGCTGCCCGCGGCAAAGCCGATCCTCGCCCCCGCCAAGCCATAGACCTTGCTGAATGTCTTTACTACCACCACATTCCGCCCCTGGCGAAGCAGCTCGATGGCCGAAGTGTAACCGGGATCGGATATATATTCCAGATAGGCCTCGTCGATAATGGTGACAATATCGGGGTCGAGGGACTGCACAAAGGAGGCCAATTCGGCGTTGTCGACAATAGTTCCGGTCGGATTATTGGGATTGGTCAGGCAGATGGCGGTGGTGTTGCCATCAACGCGATTGGCAATAGCAGGCAGGTCGACCCGATGGTTCTGGTCGAGACTGACATACCTCACTGTTCGGCCGAACAATTGGCAATCGGTGGGAAATTGAGAGTATGATGGATTCGGCACAATTACGTTGCCGCCGGGGGACGAGAAGGCCAGGGCGCACATTCTTAGAATTTCTGTGGCGCCGGATCCGACCGTGAACATGCTGGACGAGAGGTTGTATCTCGATGCCAGGTCGGCGAGCAGCGATTCGCCGTACCAATCCGGGTAGCGGTGCGACAGATAAGCGACATCGATTAAGGCCTCGGCCGCCGCCGGCGATGGCCCGATCGGATTTTCGTTATAGCAGATTCTGGCCGTGAAATCGCGGGCGATATTGGGGCCGATGACCTTATCTGGCAAACCCTCGATATCGGCCACAGCTTTCCTGTCCAATCCAATGAGCGCCAGAGCGGCCGCGCCCGTGATGGTGCCTATGAAATTTCGTCGGCTGACACCTTGAAACAATTTTGGGTCTCGCATAATGCCTCCCTCAACGGGCATGACATTCGTAATCGAGAAAGAAACTGCGGATACCCTTATAAGATACATGTCCCCCGGCGGCTGTCAAGCCTGAAGATAGAAAATGCAGCTTCCGGCGGAAGCCATCGCTCACTTAAACAGAGGCGGGTGCTCCTTGTGAAATTTGGTGGCATCCTGATACTTCTTGGCGAATGCCAGAACAGTCCCCTCGTCGTAGAGACGGCCGATAAATGTAATGCTGGCCCATTCGCGCTCTCTGGTCATGCCGGTGGGCAGAACGACGCAGGGATGGCCGGTGAGGTTATTCAGGAGAAGATTATCACCCTCAAACGACGGCGCCACGTAGAGATCGATTTTCTCGAAAAGCCGGGCCATCTCCTGTATCAGAACTGTCCTCACGCGATTAGCCTGGATATATTCGACAGCCGGAATAAACCGCGAGACGCGGAAGACGTTTGGCCAGGCATCTTTGACTTGACGCGTCATGAGATCATCGCGCCCCAAGCGGGTCATCTCGTCGAATGCCGCCGCCGACTCGGCCAGAAGGATGATTTGCAGCGAGTTGGTTGGCAGCCGGGGAAGCTCGATTTCGACCAAGTCAGCCCCGAGTTGGCGGAGTTTTTTCAGCGCGGCCTCGTCTTGTTTTTTAAAGGTGGTATCCGAATCGAAATCCTTCTTCAGGTACCCAACGCGGAGTTTCTTTAAATCGATATCAGGCGAATAATTGAACGGCATGTCTACCGTCGTGCGGTCCCATCCGTCGGCTCCGTGGATGACGTCAAACACAACCGCGCAGTCCTCGACCGTGCGGCAAATCGGCCCGATTTTGTCCATCGACCACGACAACGCCATGGCGCCATGCCTACTGACCCGGCCATATGTGGGACGAAGGCCGGTCACGCCGCAGACGGTCGAGGGAGATACAATCGATCCCCAGGTTTCGGTACCGATCGCAAAGGGCACCAGCCCGGCTGAGACTGCCGAAGCCGATCCCGCTGAGGAGCCGCTGGAGCCCTTCTTGATATTCCAGGGATTGCGGGTTGTATCCTCGAACCAAACATCGCCCCAGGCTAATTCTCCCATGGAGAGCTTGGCCACCAATACCGCGCCGGCGTCTTCGAGTTTTTGAATCACCGTGGCGTCCATATCGATTACCTGGTCCTTATATGGCCCGGTGCCCCAGGTGGTCGGGTATCCTCTCACCGCCAGTAGATCTTTGGCGCCATAGGGAATGCCATGCAACGGCCCGCGGTAATTCCCGGCCGCGATTTCGGAATCGGCCTTTTGCGCCTGACGGTATGCCAGGTCCTCGGTTAGAGTGATGACACAGTGAAGCATAGGGCCGTATTTTTTCAAACGGTCGATTGATAGCCGGGTCAACTCCATCGAGCTTATCTGCCGAGTGCGAACAAGCTCACCCAGGTCGCGCACCGAATACCAAGCCATGTCCTTAAGCCTTCTGGGGCGTCTTGTTTTCTCGGGTGGCGACAATATGATCGGCCTCTGTTCAGAATCGAATTTCATCCCCGTCGGGACCGGGTTGAAATTGAGCGCTGGAGGAATATCGTTGCCAATCACGATAGTCCGCAGACTGTCGTAGAATTCGAGGTTGTCATCGAGATATTCGAGCATGGAATCGATCTCGGTCGGCGTGAATTGCAGGCCGATCAGACTCTCGGCGTGAGCCACCATGTCGGCGGTTACTCGCAAGGTGTCGGCCGGTTTCGCCTGAGCCGAGGAAAACGCCACGAAAAGCGCGAAGAATATGAGAATCGTCCCGATTGACTTAATATTCATATGCCCTCCCGAAGGCTTGATTTGTTTTGCCCATCATACGTCAAGTTCGAGAGTCAATCAATATGTTTGATTATCAAGAGACGGAATTTATTATCGAATGTGCGATTCCGTGCGAACGCTTGATGGCGTCATTCAGCCCGATCCCGGTATAGGCGTTGCCGGCCAGATGAATGCCCCCGATCCTGTCCAGTTCTGCCTGAATGCGTGCCAGGCGCTCGCGGTGGCCAAGCGTGTACTGCGGGATGGCGTCTTTCCAGGCGATGACCTCCCGGTAGGATGGTTTGGCCTTGATGCTCATTATGCGCGCCAGGTTTTGATGAGCCAACTCACCCAATTTTTCTGCACCCAGCTCGATGACGCGGTTGTTCTTGGCGCCGCCTAACATGGTGCGGAAAAGAGCATACCCCTCCGGCGCCTGCTCAGGAAAGATCACCGAGGTCCAGATCGAACCCAGGATATCAAGCCGTTGGCTGCGGGGGACGAGGAATCCGAACCCATCGAGTGGCCGGCCGATATCCTCAATTCGATACCCCTGGCAGACCACGGCCAGGTTGGAATATGGTATTTGCGCCAAATTGTCGGTTACCTGGGGTGAGAGGGGCCTAAGGAGGTTGGCGGCGCAATATGATGGCGTGGCGATGATGACATGATCGAATGCGCCCTCACCGCCTGCGGTGCGCACGACTATTCGCTTATCGGACTTCTCCAGCGTCCTGACCTCACCGCCTTTCCGGATATGGGCCGCAAGGAGCCTTTCGAGATGTTCGACCAGAGTAAAGAGGCCACCCTTGAAACTGGTCAGATGCCCCGATGGGCCGGCCGGGCCGCCTTTCTTCGCGGCTTGGCCGATCTTTCCCCTACTTCTCCTGTTTTCCTTTTGTTTCTTGATCATGGCCCTGATAAGGCCGCCGTATTCGCGTTCCATCTGTTCCATTGTCGGAAAGCAGGCTCCCAGTGAGAGCGCCTCAGCGTCGCCGCCATAGATACCGGACACCATCGGGTCGATCAGGGTCTCGGCGGCCTCGCGCCCGATACGACGGGAAACAAAAGCAAAAATAGACTCATCACCGTCGCTCCGTTTGGGCGGGACAAAATACTCGAATGCGATCCGCGCCCGGCCCGCCGGTGAAAGCAGGCCACTTTTCATGAACTTTATCGGGTTGGCAGAGATCTCCCAAAGCTTGTTGTTACGACAAATGAACCGTTTCTCCGAGAGCTTGTTCGAGGGGTAGAGTTTATCCGAAAGGCCGATTTCCCTGATAAATTCCAATGTCAACGGCTCGCGATCCAGGAAGCCGTTCGGCCCCCAGTCGGCCAGGTAGCCATCTTTGCGCGTCGTGCCGACTGTGCCACCAAGTCGATTGTCCTTCTCGAATATGGTCAGGTCGAGCCGCTCGCCCAGCCGGCTTCTTAGAAAGTGCCCGGCCGCCAGGCCCGATATGCCGCCGCCTATAATGCCGACCGCAATCTTTTTCACAAGGACGCCTCGTCGATATATTCGGCCAGGAAGCTCGCGAAGGAGTCGCGGTCGTTGAATACCGGCGCGCGCAGGAAAGTCTCGATTCCGGCCTCGTCAGCGATTTCCCGAAGCTCGATATCCAATTCGTGCAGGGTCTCGATATTGTCGCAGACGAATCCCAGCGGCGCGACGATCACCTGTTTGACCCCCGACTTGCCGAGTTCACGGATCGTCTGCACGGTCGACGGCTCAATCCAATTCACCGGCCCGACTTTACTCTGGAAAGCGAGGATATAATCATCGATTCCGGCCCGGCCGGCCAATAACTTTGCGTTTTTCTCCACCTGTAACTTATATGGATCGCCCTTGAGGATAAACGATTCCGGAAGCGCATGCGCGGTGAGCACGATTTTGTATGGCTTGGTCCTATCGATTTTATCCAGAGCCTCTCGTAAGAGATCGCCCGAAATAGTTATGTATCGCTCGTCTTTGTAGAAAGGAGCACAAATTATGAGCCGCTTACCGAGATGGTATTTCTTGCGCGCCCGCTCGATGTCGCCGAAGATGCTCCCCAGGGTCGAAAACGAATAGTGCGGATATAATGGCAGGGCGATGATCTTGTCGAAACCGCCCCTTACAAACCTTGCAACTGTCGATACGATCGATGGCTCAATATAGCTGTAGGCCACGCCAACCGAGGCTTGAGGATATTTCTCCTTCAAGATGCGTTCCGTCTTCTGGGCTTGAAGGCCTGTCCATTTCATTAGAGGCGAGCCGCTCGTAAGAGTCGAGTCTTGACGACCGCCAATTTGCGCGTAACGCTTTTTCGCTTTCGGAGCACGGAAAGTCGAGATCATCAGGGCAAGAAAGCCGCGTATCGGCTGCGGCATATCCATTACATGGCGATCCGAAAAGAGGCGGTAAAGAAAGGGGCGCACTCCCGCCGGATCGGCCGGGCCACCCATGTTGATGAGGATGGCGGCGATTTTCATATCGCTGGATGATTTGTCAATCAATGAGTGCCCCGCCCGATATCAGATCGTTCTTGAGAATTGCGCCCGCGCCTTGCCGTCAGCGACCTTCTTGAGGTAAGTGTCAAACGTCACGGCGATATTGCGCACGAATAGCCGCCCGATAGGCGTGACTTCCAAACCACCATCGATTTCAACCAGAAGGCCGTCGGCCATCAAAGGCAGAAGCTCGATTAATTCGCTTTTCAAATAATTTCTCGTATCGATCCCGAAGCGCCGGTCGGCCTCGGCAAAATCAAGCCGGAAGTTGCACATGATTTCCATGATGGCATATTGACGAATCAGGTCATCTTTCGAGAGGCGCTGGCCGCGGTAAGTGGCAAAATGGCCAATGTCGATAGCCGCGCTGTAGCCGTCGATTTCGCTCTTGTTCTGCGCGAAATTGTCGCTGACATATGAGATCGAGGACATTCCGATGCCAAGCCAGTCTTTGGCGGCATTGACCGTGTACCCCATGAAATTGCGCCGAAGCTTGCCGTGCGAGGCCGCCAGCGCGAGTTCATCGTCGAAAAGCACGAAATGGTCCATGCCGATCTGGACATAGCCGTTGTCGAGAAATCGCTGGCGCGCCAGGCCGAAGAGTTCCGATTTCAGTTGCGCCGAGGGGAGCGCTGCCGGGTCGATACTGCGCTGGTTGGGTTGGCGCTGTGGCAAATGAGCGTAACTAAAGAGCGCCACACGGTCGGGCCGAAGCCCGATTGTCCTATCCAATGTTTCCCCGAATCCCGCGAGTGATTGTTTGGGAAGGCCGTAAATAAGATCGAAATTGATGCTCTCGAAACCCTCGGTGCGGCAAATCTCATAGAGGGAGATCGTCATGGCGCTGTCCTGGTGGCGACCGATCGCCTCCTGGACATCGTGCATGAAATCCTGCACCCCCATCGAAAGACGGTTGAATCCGAGTTTCTTGAGAAGCTTGACGCACTCTCTGGTTGTCGTGCGAGGGTCGAGCTCGATCGAAACCTCGGCGTCGCCAAGAATCTCGAATTTCCTCGTGAATAACTCAAATGCTCGGATGGTTTGGGCGTCGGTCAGAAACGATGGTGTCCCGCCACCCCAGTGAAACTGCGAGACTTTCTTGCGACCCCCAAGCCTGTCGGCGACCATCGCGACTTCTAACTCCACCCGGTCGAGGTAACGATCGATGGCGTCAGGGGTGGTGACCACCATAGTGGTGCAGCCGCAAAACCAGCAGCGCTTGCGGCAGAACGGAATATGCAAGTAGAACGATAACGGCTCGCCAGGCGAATTTGAAGCGACCTTAAGGGCTTCCATATAGTCATCCGGCGCATACTGGTCGCTCCACTCGGGGGCGGTGGGGTAGCTGGTGTAGCGCGGGCCGGCCTGGTCGTATTTCTTGACCAGCTCTGCGATGCGCACCTGATTTATTTGTTCACTCATCTCTTCTTCCTCTCGAAAGCATGCACCGTCTCAACCAGCGCCCGGACATTTGCCACCGGCGTCTCTGGCAAGATGCCGTGCCCGAGGTTGAAGATGTAGCCGGGATAGGCGGCCATCTCCTCCAGCATTGCGCCCGCCTTGCGGACCACCAAATCGATCGGGCCCAATAGCAGGTTTGGGTCGAGGTTCCCCTGGATTGTTTTGGGCGCAAGCCTCCTGGCCGCTTCGGAGAGCGGCGCGCGCCAATCAACGCTGATGATATTGGCTTTCAAACCTGATAATTGATCCAACAAATGGTAGGCGCCCTTGATATAGACGCTGGTGTATGCTCCGTCTTTTGATAGTTCATCAGTGATCCTTCTAATATAGGGAAGCGACCACTGGCTGAACTCCTCGGCGGCCAATTCACCGGCCCAGGTGTCAAATATCTGGACGGAATCGGCGCCCGCCTTGACCTGCATCCGTAGATATCCCAAGCTGACATCGGTGAGTGAGCCCAAGAGCCTTGCGGTTGCTTCCGGATAGTTGATAGCAAATTTCACAGCCTTGTGAAAATCCTTAGCTCCTTTAATGCCGCAAAGATAGCAAAACAGTGTGAATGGGGCCCCACAGAAACCCAACAGCGGCAAGTCGGGCCCGATACGCTTGCGTGTCTCGATCAATGCCTCCGCCACAAACCAAAGGTGATTTGCGGGATCGAAATCGCGATATTTTTCGATCTGCTCCGGCCGCTCCAGAATCGGCGCGACGGTCGGCCCGGGATCGAATTTCAGATTCACTCCCAGCGGTTCGAGAATCAAGAGGATATCAGAAAAAATGATGGCCGCGTCCAGATCGAGTATTTCGACCGGTTGCGCGGTGACCTCGGCCACGGCTTTGGGCGTGCGGCAGAGCTGCTCGAACGTGAAATTCCTCTTATATTCGCGGTACTCGGGCAGGTATCGCCCGGCCTGACGCATGATCCAGATTGGCGTTTTGTCCGTATATTCGCCCCGAAGATTGGCCAGGAATAGCTCGCGCTTAGTCATTCGATCTCCTGCCATTCGGGGTAAATTTGTAACCGGTGCCAAATTCGGTGTGGAAATAGATTGGAGCGGACGCGTCCGGCTCGAAGATCTTGCGGAATTTCAGCACGAAATTATCGACTGTGCGGCTCGACGGGTAGGCGTTGTATCCCCAGACACCGTCTAATATGGCACTGCGGCTCAAAACCTCATCGGGGTGCTCGCTGAAGAGCTTGAGCAGAAGGCATTCCTTGTTGGAAAGGCGGGTCTTGCCGCGTGGGCTTTCAGCCTCGAACGCCTTGAAATCGATTATGCCCCCGGCGAATTTGTATGTGTTCCCTGTCTGCCCATCTGAGCCAAGCCAGGCCTGGCGGCGGAAGATAGCCTTGATACGCAGGATCAACTCTTCGAGATCGAACGGCTTGGTGATATAATCGTCGGCGCCGATTGAAAGGCCGGTTTTCTTATCATTGAGGCTATCCCGGGCTGTCAAAAACAGAATCGGCTCGGTGCCAAGGTTGGCCCGAATGCGGCGGCAGACCTCCAGGCCATCGATACCCGGGAGCATGATATCGAGGATGACCAGATCGAACCGCCCGGAGCCGTAGTACTCCATCGCCATGTGGCCGTCGCTGGCCCAGACTATCTCGTACCCCTCCGATTCGAGGTTCAGCGTGATTCCCTCGGCGATATGCCGCTCGTCCTCGACAAGGAGGATCCGCCTGGCGCTCATCCTGCCACCTTGAATCTGATCGCCACCAGGCATCCGCCGGCCGGGGCGTTCCGAATCGAGATGCTTCCCTTGCTGCGTCGGACATATTCTCGGGCGATAAAAAGCCCCAATCCCGAGCCGGGCACCGATTTCTTGGGGTCGTGATTGGCCCGCACGAAAGGCTCGAATATCCTCTTCTCCATCCCGGATGGAATCCCCGGACCGTTGTCTTGAAATTGAATCTCGGCCTCGCCATCGACCCGCCTTAAATTTATGGTCAACGCCATGCCGCTCTCGCGACGGTATTTCACGGAGTTGTCGACGAGCGTCTCCCAGACCTTGATCAACTCCGGAAAGTCGGCTTTCACCTTGATGCCGTCCTCGATGCCGGTCGACAGCTTCCCGCCGGCTGATTCGATTCTCTCACGGATACCGGATGAAAATCTCTTGAGCTCGAATGAAAGGTCTATCACCTCGAGTTTCGTCTCGGCCTCCTTATCGGCCAATTTGCGGACCAGGAGGATGTTGTCGATGAGGTCGCCAAGCCTGACAACATCTTCTTTCATTTTGGGGGCAAGTTCGGCAACGAGCTTGGTGTCGTAATTCCTTCGGCGCATGGTATCGAGGAAAAGGCTTATCGATGTCAAAGGGATCTTGAGTTCGTGCGTGACACTGTGAACGAACAGGAGTTGCTCTTCTCGTATGCGACGGGTCCGCGCCAGGGCCAGGTAGATGGCGTACGCCCCCATCATGATCAGAAGGACGAAAAACGAACCCTCCATTACAAACATTTTAATGTGACGGTCACGCGATGTCATGATCGATCGCACAACATCGTCTTTGATCTGGACCAGCGCCGGCGTCACCCATTCCGCGCGAGACAACTTTCCCTTCGGGGCCGCTACATATGATAGATGCTCATTGGCCGATATTAAGTCGTCGGGGTAATCTTGCTCCAGGAATACCAGGAGATTATCCCCGCCGGACGGAAAGCTGAAATATAGCGAGTCCTCAAGCCCGGAAATAGCAGAAGCTTTTTGCATCGCCATCCCGGATATGGCCGGGTCGCAATAAGTCCGCTTTTCCGGCAGGCGGCCTTGGGTTTCGGCGGCTGTGGCAGAGGCGGCGTCGTATATTTCCGCGTAGTGCGCGTCGAGAAGTTCGATTGCCCATTGCCTCTCACTCTCGACAGTTTCCAGGAAAAAGGTCATAGTCTGATTGGAATTTCTGACCTGAAAAACAATCCACCAGACCATCTGGGCTAAAAATAGCGCAGTCAAGGTCAGGAATATGATCAAGATATTGCGGGACGATATTTGTGACAGACGTTTCATAATTGCTGCGATTTTATTATTCCACTTAGTTTGTCGGCGGCCTCGGCCAGCGCGGGACCGGTGTGCGCGGTGCTGACGAATCCCACCTCGTAGGCCGATGGCGCCAGGTAGATGCCGGCCTCGAGCGCTCTGGCGAAAACTGCGGCATACGACTTGGCATCCTCGGGCTTCAGATCCTCGGCTTTGCGCGCGATGTTCGGCTGCAAGTTTATCCAGAAGATGGAACCGATCGCTGTCACGTTGACAGGCTTCCCCTTTAAATCATTTTTCATCTTTTGCGCAAAATCGGCGGTCTTAGAATTCAGCGCCCGCCAACAATCTCCCGATTCGAGGTATTCGAGCGTGGCCAGGCCACAGGCCAGCGCCAGCGGATTGCCCGAGAGTGTTCCGGCCTGGTAGACCACCCCCAGCGGCGCCAGAAGCGACATGATGTCGGCTCGGCCGCCGAACGCCCCCACCGGCAGTCCTCCGCCGACCACCTTTCCATACGTGCAAAGATCGGGAACGATTTCGTAAAATTCGACAGCCCCGCCCGGCGCGATGCGGAATCCCGAAATAACCTCATCGAATATCAGGAGTGATTTATGCGCTCTGGTAATCTCGCGCAGGAAATGCAGATACTCGCCGGTCTGGAGGAGCAGGCCGTTGTTTGCCGGGACCGGTTCGACGATTACCGCCGCGATCTGGTCGCCGAACTTATCGAAGGTCTGTCTCAAGGCTTCCTGATCATCGAGCGGGACCACCAGAGTATGCCTGGCAAAATCGGCCGGCACGCCACCCGAGGCCGGGATACCCAATGTCGCCAGCCCTGAGCCGGCCGCGGCCAGAAGATAATCGGAGTGACCGTGGTAGCATCCGGTGAACTTGACTATCTTGTCGCGTCCCGTGAAAGCTCGCGCCACTCGCAACGCCGACATGACCGCCTCGGTGCCCGACGACACAAAACGCAGAAGCTCGATATGCGGGCAGAGCACTTTGATTTTCTCGGCCAGGCGGATTTCGCTCTCGTGCACTGTGCCGAAACTGGTGCCTTTGACGGCGGTCTTTTGAATGGCCTCCACTACCACCGGGTGGGCGTGCCCCAGGATCAGGGGACCCCACGAGCAGCAGAAATCGAGGTAGCGGTTGCCGTCGACATCGAAGATGTAGGCTCCCTCGCCGCGCTCGATATAGATTGGGGTGCCGCCGACCGCCTTAAAGGCGCGCACCGGCGAGTTGACCCCCCCGGTCATGTGCGTTACCGCTCGCTCGAAAAGCTTTTTGGATTTATCAAATTTCATTGCTTGAAGCCGTTCATCACCATTGCGGTGCGCGCGGCGCACCCTACTGGCTACCTGGCTATTCCTACAGCCACCCGTTCTTCAATATATCTCGCAGGTGATAGGTCAAAATAACATCGGCCCCGGCGCGAGCGATGGCTGTCAGGTTTTCCAAGACCAAATCCATTTCGTTGGCCATTCCTTCTCTTGCCATCAACTTCGCCATGGCATACTCACCGGAGACATTGTAGGCCGCCACCGGCACGGGCGAGATATCTTTGAAATACGAAATTATATCGAGATATGCCAGGGCCGGTTTCACCATGACGATGTCGGCTCCCTCCTCGATATCGAATTTAAGCTCGCGCAGTGCCTCGCGGGCATTGCGGTAATCCATCTGGTAACCGCGACGGTCGCCGAACTTCGGCGCCGACTCGGCGGCATCGCGGAACGGCCCGTAATATGCCGAGGCATATTTGGCGGTGTAGGCCATGATGATCGTGTCTTTGAAACCGCATTCCTCCAGCCGTCCCCGGATATGGCCGATCCGGCCATCCATCATGTCCGACGGCCCCAGGCAATCGGCGCCGGCGCGGGCGGCGGCCAGGGCCATCTCGGCCAGGCGTTCAAGCGTGGCGTCATTGTCGATTTCGCCGTCAACCAGTAATCCGCAGTGGCCGCTGTCGGTGTATTCGCAGAGGCAGATGTCGGTCGCCACGAAAACGTCATCGCCATATTTGCCTTTCAGCGCCTCTACCGCACGCAGGGTCGGGTTGTCGACATGATCGGCCATCGACGCTTTCTCATCCTTGTGGGCAACAACGCCGAATAGCATGATCTTATTGATCCCTAAGTCGAAATCGGCCTTAAATTGCTCGAGGAACTTGTCCGCCGGTTCGCGGAAAATGCCCGGCATCGAGCTTACCTCGAACCGCTCCTGCCCCTTCTCCGAAACGAAATAAGGCTGGATCATCTTATCGGGCGAGAGCCTGATCTCGCTCACCATATCGCGGACTACTTTATTCTGCCGCAGTCTTCGTGGCCTGTCTGAAAATTGCATAATTAGATACGCTCCGAAATCTGTTTGACAATTGCGCCCAGGTCGGCCTTGCCCGGCACGAAATCGGGCGCCCGGAACAGGCTGACCAGAGCCTCGGCGGTCGCCTGCCCGATAGCCGCAATCCACGACTCTGCGGGAATTTTATGGCCTAAACCCCTAAAATAAGTAACCGCCAGCGGGCTGGTAAATATAAAAAAATCGACGCTGTCGATGTTTATGTCCGGTAAAGCCTTATGGTTCACGGGTGGTGTCTTATACACATTAAGTCGAACAACCTCGTGACCCAAAGCATTAAGCGCGTCTTCAAACGAAGCGGGGGCTTCCTCACCTTGAGGCAGGAGCATCGATACTTTCGCGCCCTCGAACAAATGGGGAAGCTCCTCGATCAGGCCTTTCGAGTCCTCCCGTTCCGGCACGAAGATATCGCGAATTCCAGATGCTGCCAGCAATTCCGCGGTCTTCCGCCCTACCGCCGCGATTTTCGTGCTCAGCGGTAACGTGGCCCTACTTTCTCGCAGGATATCAAAAAAAGTCCTGACGCTGTTTTTGCTCGTGAAAACCAGCCAGTCAAAATCGTGCAAGCGCGACATGACCGCATCTACGGCATTCTTGTCGCGCCAAGGGGCTATGGTGAAAACCGGGTAGTAGATCGGTTCGATTCTATCGGAGAGATTCTCGAAAAGGCCGGCGGCCTCGTTCTCAGAGCGGGTAATCAGTACTTTTTTTTTATGGGTATTATCGCCCGAAGAAGTCGAGAGTGCGGCATACGCCTTCTCGATCAGGCCATCGATTGTTGTATCCTCGCCATCGAACAGGGCCGGCGTCCCCCAGGAATCACCGTCTCTGACACCTAAAAAAGCGTTCAGGTAGAACCGGCCTCCCCTCTTCTTGGAGGTCACTGCCAGGGGAAGCTGACATCCCCCCTGGAACCGCGCCAACAGTCCGCGCTCAAGCCGAGCGGTCTCCTCGGCGCTCTTCTCATTTAATTTCGCGATACCCATTTGGACTGCGGGGTCGTGGTCCCGAATCTCAATAGTCAGTATTCCTTGTCCCGGCGCCGGGATGAACTCGAAACGGTCCAACATGACGGAGTGCAGACCATCGAGGTCCAGCCCCAGCCGATGGACCCCGGCTTTGGCGATCAATATGGCGCAATACTTACCCTCCCGCAGCTTTTGGATCCGTGTCGGAACATTCCCTCGGAGCGGTTCGATCTTCAGATCGGATCGGACATGAGCGATTTGCGCCTGACGACGCACCGAGCTGGTACCGATCGTGCAGTTGGATTTCACATAGAGCTCTTGGCCGGGGTCGAAACATTCGGGCCGAACCAGCAACAACTCTGATGGGTCCTCGGGGTTGCAGTAGGCGCCGACCTTGAGGCCATCGGGCATCTGCGTGGATAAATCCTTGAGCGAGTGAACAGCCAGATCGATTTCGCGGGCCAGGAGCGCATCTTCGAGCTCCTTGGTGAAAAATCCCTTGCCCTCGATCTTGTCGAAACTCAGGTTGTCGATCTTGTCGCCGACTGTTTTGATGACCTTGATTTCGGTGGAGACCTCGAATTTCCCCAAAAGCGAGGCGATCAAATTCGCCTGGTAAAGAGCTAAGTCGCTCCCCCGAGAGCCTATTACCAGATGCATAGTGGTTACTGAGCGCCTTTTAAGAGCAGGCCGAGGTTGCCGTCACTCTCCGAATCGCTCTCTGCGATCTGGCGGGCCAACTGCCGGGCCGGAAGGTAGCAGGCGTGCGAGAGAACCTTCTTGCTCCAGTGGGCCAAAAGTTCGCGGTCGTTCTCGGAAAGGTGGGAAAGCTTGCTCTTGAATAGATTGGAAAGCCCCTCCTGCGCCAGCGCCATCGACTCGTCGAGCGCCGAATCGAACAGCGGGGTTATCATCTGGGCGATCTCTTTCTGCAGGTAGAGTCTGATCTGCTCAACGAGGATGCGGGAGGCCTGGTCGATCACACGGAAGCGCTCGCGCCTATTCCTTTGGGCCAGCATATTCAACTTCTCGAGATTCCAGATTT